>Ga0101945_1000074_pt1 | contig 261620 bp, 234 predicted proteins | sample DewCreD2012metaG_2_FD_75246 | JGI IMG/M metagenome (GOLD analysis project Ga0101945, IMG submission 75246) | Hot spring sediment bacterial and archeal communities from British Columbia, Canada, to study Microbial Dark Matter (Phase II) - Dewar... ... | reverse complement strand
CAGCTCCTGAAGGGTGGGGAGCGGATGCAGCTCAGGGAATCGGGTCGACAGCGCCGCCCGGAGGACCGGCGGCGCCCACAGTCCGATCGCCCTCATCCGTTGGTCCTTTCTGATTTGCTGATAGCTCCCATTTTGGGCTTTCAGGTGCCTGCGGTCAAGGGGGATGGGCACAGGAGGGGAGAGATGAGCGGGGGAACGATGCCTGCCGGAGGTCGAGCGCATCGGAATGCTGGCATGATCGAGGGCCGCTGGCCTCCATCCAGGTGGGCGTTCCGATCTTCGGAGGGCCGGCCGCCCGGGGTCTGGCGCCGGTTCCCCGCTCAGGGCTCGATGAAGCGCTCGATCACCCGGCCGACCGCCTCCAGAGTGGCCGGGGAGATGCGGTCCAGGGTGTCGGCGGTGGTGTGCCACGCCGGGTAATCGAAATCGACAATGTCGACGGCGGGGATGCCCCGCTGGAGGAAGGGAAGATGGTCGTCGATCAGCGCCCAGCGGGGCTCGGGGATGAACCATGCCCCGTATCCGAGCTCCGCCGCGATCCGCCAGAGCTGCTCCCGCAGCGCGGGATCCGAGTTCCGCTCGTAATAGAACTGGGGATCGGCGTCCCCCACCATATCCACCAGGATCATCGCCGTGGGCGTTACCGCCATGGTGGCGGCGAAGTGGGTGGAGCCGAGGATCCACGGCGTTCCATCCAGCTCTCCCTGATCCTCTGCGTCGAAGAAGACCAGCCAGACCTCGTGGCGCAGGCGCGGGCGATCCAGGACGCGGGCCAGCTCCAGGAGCACGGCGACACCGCTGGCCCCATCGTTGGCCCCAGGGACCGGATCCTGAGGCCGCTCGGGATCCCGATCCGCCCGGCGCCGGGTGTCGTAATGCGCTCCCACCAGGATCACCGGCCCTCGCCCGGCCCGGGCGATCAGGTTGCGGCCGGAGATCCCGGAGGCGGTGAAGGGCTGGACCTCAAAGGTCCATCCCGCCCGGGTCACGTGGTCCCGGATGTAGCGCTGGACGGCCTCCCATCCCGGGCTGCCGGGGTAGCGCGGGCCCATGGCCAGCTGGGCCTGCACATGGCGGAAGGCTTCCCGGCCATCGAAGCGTCGCTCCGCCATGGGCGGGAGCGACCGGCAGGCGACAAGCAGGATCGGGAGGAGCAGGCGGATCGGACGGGAGGAGAGCGGGGCACCGGTGCGCATTGGGGATCCTCCCCCACGGGTTGGGAACTGCTCGATCCAGGGGAGCTTTACGCGCCCAGGCGGCTCAGGCGCCCCGCGTGGGCCAGGATCAACGGCATCAGATCCGTGGCCATGAAGATCCCCAGCCCGCCGGTCCGGCATGCCCGCTCCCCGAAGCCCGGAGCCCCGTCGGGCCGGGCGGTTCGCGGTGCCCACAGGAGCACCGGCACCGGGTGCCAGGTATGGGTGCGCAGGGCGGCGGGCGTGGAATGATCCCCCGTGATCACCAGGACGTCCGGCGCGCGCTCCAGCAGGATCGGGAGCGCGGCGTCCACGGCCTCGATGACCCGGACCTTGGCGGCGAAGTCGCCGTCTTCCCCTCGGCTGTCGGTGGGCTTGATGTGGATGAAGAAGAAGTCGAAGCGGTCCCAGTGGGCGACGGCCTCCTGGAAGAGGGCCTCCGGGCTGTCCCCGTGGGCCTCCAGGACGTCCATCCCCACGAGACGGGCGACCCCTCGATACATCGGATAGGCGGCGATGGCGGCGGCCCGGAGCTTATATACCTCGGGGAACGCGGGAAGGCGCGGCGGACGGTCGAATCCGCGCAGGGTGACCATATTGGCGGGGTGAGCGTCGGCAAGCAGGGCCTGCGCCTGGGCGATCCACTGGTTGATCAGGGTCGCGGTGCGCTCCGCCTCGGGCTGGAGGGGGCGAACCGGGAGGGGCGGCACGCCGGTTTTCCCCGGATCGGTCTCGGTGAGCGCCGGGGAAAGCCCCTCGCCCCGCAGGACCAGGACGAAGCGATGCTCCTTGACGGGCTCGACGAAGACGTCCACGCCTTCGAGGCGGATGGACCGCAGGCGCTCCACCAGGCGGGCGTTGACCTCCGTGGAGATGCGTCCGGCCCGCCGGTCGACGATCCGGCCCTCGGCGTCGACGGTGACGAAGTTGCCCCGGGCGGCGACGTCGTGGGGCTCCAGGGGGAAGCCGATCCCGAGGGCCTCCAGCACGCCCCGGCCCACGGGGTAGATCAGCGGATCATAGCCGAAGAGGGCGAGGTGGGCGTAGCCGCTGCCGGGGGCCAGCCCGGGTCGCACCGGGATATGCAATCCCAGCGTGCCTTCCGCCGCCAGGCGGTCCATGTTCGGCGTGCGGGCGGCCTCCAGCTCCGTGGGCCCGCCCCGCTCGATGGGCATCCCGCCCAGGCCATCCATCACCAGCAGCACGATCTTCGTCGTGCCTTCCGTGGCGAGCTCCGCGATCAGAGAGAGGTCGGCCATCGAAATCCCTCCATCGTGATGAGTGATGATAAGAATTGGGAATAGGATATGCCCGGATGCGAAGGGAAGCGGGAGGATGGGCCCCGCTCATTCCTCCACCAGGGACTGCAGGCGCTCCCGGAGCTGTCGGGCGATCGGGAGGATTGTCTCCGGCGGGGCGCTGGCGGCCGTTAGCGCCTGGAGCTGCTGGAAATCGGCTGCCCCCTGTTGCACGTCCATCGGGCGGGCGAGGGCCAGATGGCCAGCGGCTTTCTCAAAGGCCGACTGAGCCCGCTGCAATGCCCCCCGGGCCTCGCCGGGAGCGGCTGGGTAGGTTTCCAGGAATCGATCCAGCTGGCGGATCGCTTCCTGGAGCTCCCGGCGGGCCAGGACAGCCGTCTCCGCTTCGGTGCGGGGCCGCAATCCCCAGACCAGCCCGCCCAGCAGCCCGAACCCGGTCGCCAGCCCGGCCAGGACCAGCGGCCATTGGGCACGGAGCCATGACATGACGAAACCTCCGGGACCTATGGATCTTCGCGTCTCCATCTTAACGAGATCTCCGGCTTGCGTCCAGGGGATTCGTGGGAGAGCGAGGGGAGATCCATGGTGCCATGCCCCAGGGGCCTGAAACCAGACGAGGGTCGGGAAGGGCTCTCCCGACCCCCGCCGGATCGTTCGGAGCCGTGCAGTTCTCAGAGGATCTTCGCCGGCTCCCGGAGCTCTCCACGGGGCCCCAGGAGCCCCATTTCGGCCTGCTCGGCGGCCTCCTCGGCCTCCCGCGTCACCCGCAGCCCGTAGATATCGTCCACACTGGCCCCTCCAGGCCTGCCCGGCTGGCCCATGCCCGCACGTGATCTGCGGGGAGCCGGAACTTCACCTCCGTCAGCAGCCGCTGACGCAACGTCTCCAGCCACTGGGGATGCTTGTCCAGGAGGCGGATCAGATCATCCAGGTCCCGAACCGTGAACGCCATGTCGCTTTCCCCGCAGGCTCGCGCTCATTTTATCACGGAAGCATGGCAGCAGCCAGCCCCCTGCCCTGCTATGATGGAGCCCGGAGGGGGCCCATGAGGCTCATTGGCGGATCGGTGGGGGAGGCGCTTTCCCCAATCCGATCGCCGGAGAGGCGGTGGGGCGGGAGGGTTTCCTTCGTATACAGCTCTCGCCTGTGATAAACAATGAAACGCGGGCGCCTCCGATCATGCCATACTTCCCATACTTCGGCGGAGGCCGGAAGCGATGCGGCCTGTTTACGGGTTGCTGATCTCTTTCCTGATCATCGGGGTTCTTTTCCAGATCGTGACACCGCTGTTTGAGACGCCGGATGAGATCTGGCATGTCGGGATGGCGGCGCACCTGGCCCGGGGCGGCGGGTTGCCAGTGCAGCGGCCCGGCGAGGAGACACCGTGGCGGCAGGAGGGCAGCCAGCCGCCGCTCTATTACACGCTGCTGGCCGCTCTGACCCGCCTCCTCCAGCTGCCTCTGGGCGATCTGGAGGCGGTGCGGCTGGAGAACCGGCATGCCGCGCCGGGGAACGCGGAGCTCCCTGACAACAAGAACATGGTCCTGCACGGCTCATGGGAACGATTCCCCTGGCGTGGAGCTGTGGGCACGCTCCATATATGGCGTCTTCTCTCCCTGCTCCTCGGAGCGACCACCGTGGGGGCGGCCTACGCCGCGGTCCGAGTAATGGCTCCAGGCCGGCCGCGGTGGGCGCTGGGGGCCGCCGCACTGACCGCCTGGAACCCGATGTTCCCCTTCATCATGGGCGCTATCAATAACGACACGCTCATCAACGCCCTGTCCGCATTGACCCTCTGGCAGCTGGCCCGCCTCTGGCGCTACGGAATGAGCAGCCCCCGCGCTCTCCTTCTCGGGCTCCTGCTGGGGCTGGCGGCGCTGAGCAAGCTGAGCGGCCTGGCCCTCTGGGCCTTCACCGCAGGGGTCCTCTTCGTTCTCGTCCGGAAAGGCCGGCTCCGCCTTCCCGAGCTGCTCCGATATGGAGGGCTGATCTATGGGATAGCCATCGCCCTCTCCGGGTGGTGGTTCCTGCGCAACTGGGTGCTGTATGGGGATCCCACCGGCCTGAACGTGATGCTGGAGATCTTCGGCCGCCGCACAGTCTCTCCCGTGCAGCTGCTCGCTGAGGCCCGGGGCTTCGTCTGGTCCTTCTGGGCGGTCTGGGGCTGGTTCAACATCCTGGCGGATCCGCCGGTGTATCTCTTCCTCGAAGCCTGGCTGTTGCTATCGGCCATCGGGGCGATGCTGTCGATGGGCGAGGCGTGGAGGAAGCCAGACCCCGAAGCCCGGGCACTCTGGGCCGGTGCCCTCGGCTACACCGGCCTGGTCTTCGCTGGATTGGTGCGGTGGACCTCCATGACCTCCGCCTCTCAGGGGCGGCTGATGTTCCCGGCCATCGGCCCCATCGCCTGGATGCTCTGGGTGGGTTGGGAACATATCGTGGATCGCTGGCTTCCCCGAGGTTGGACCGTCGGGCGTTGGGCTCCTGCCGTGATCTGGATGGCGATCGCGTGGATCGCCCCGGTGCGCTACATCCTGCCCACGTATGCTGGCCCCATGTCGATCGCGGATCTCCCCCCAGAAGCCCGCCAGGTGGAGGTGACGTTTAATCGTCATCTGCGCCTGCTCGGTTATCTCCCCGGGGCTGCGAGGCCCGGTGGCTCCCTCACGCTCACCCTGTTCTGGGAGTGCCTGCAGTCCACCGAGCAGCCCTGGAGCGTCTTCCTCCACCCGGTTCTCACTCCGCGGGTTCGCGACGTTCGGCAGGTCGATCGCCATCCGGGGAGGGGCCTGTTCTCCACCACCGATTGTCGTCCGGGCTTCCGGTTCGCTGATCCTTACTGGGTCCCTATCGGCGCGCAAAACGAGGTCCCCACCATGATCCGCCTGCACGTCGGCCTCTACGATGCGAAGACCGGCTGGGTGGCCCCGGCGTGGGACGGCCAGGGTCGACCGATCCCGTATGTGATCCTGGAAGCCGGGAAGCTGCGCGGGACGATGCATCTTTCTCCAGTGGAGCCCCTGGATGTGCGGGTTGGGCCGGCCCGGGTGATCGGGGTGGATCGCCCGGCGGAGGCCCGGGCGGGGGAGACCATTACGGTGACCCTTTACTGGGAGGTGGAGGCGGCCTCTGGAGAGGACTGGCGGGTTTTCGTGCATCTGGGGGATCCCGATCGTCCGCCCCGGGCTCAGCATGATGGCCCTCCGGCTCTGGGGGAGTTGCCCTCCGGATGGTGGGAGCCCGGCGATCGCTTCGCGGATCCACATCCTCTTCGGATCCCCGTGGATCTGCCCCCCGGCCTCTACAGTCTGCGCGCCGGCCTCTACCGGCCGGATGGGGGGCGCGCCGAGGTCATCGAGTCGAACGGCGAGCGGCCACCCCATCGGGCGGTGGAGCTGGGGGCGATTCGGGTGCTCCCATGATCCGGGCGGCTCGATGTGGAGGTCCGGGAATTCGGATATAATTTCTGGCAACCGGACGGCTCATCCTGAGAGAGGATCTGAACCGCATGGATCTCAGCGATCTGATCCTGTTGCCTGTTGCGTTCCTGGGCGCGACCATCGCAGCCTTCTGGCTGAGCATGGTGATCTGGACCTTCCGGGATATTCGATCGCGGACCCGGGATCTGCCCACCCAGTTCCTGGCGACGTTACTGGTGGCTGTGCTGAACATCCCCGGGTTGCTGATTTATCTGATCCTGCGTCCCCGGGAGACCCTGGCGGAGGCGTATGAACGGGCGCTGGAGGAGGAGCTGATCCTGCAGAGCCTGGAGGAGATCGAGCAGTGCCCGGGTTGCGGCCGGCGGGTGAAAGCGGAGTTCGTCGTCTGCCCGTATTGCCACACCCGTTTGAAGCAACCCTGCCCGCGCTGCCAGAGGCCCTTGCGCCTGGAGTGGAGCCTGTGCCCATATTGTGGTGTCACCCTGGGCGTCCCTGTCCCGTCTTCCACCGTGCCGGCGTCTGCGCGAGAACATCCGTAAGATCCGGACTCGGGATGATGGAATCGGAATCCGGGGGATGGGATGGTCCGGCATTCTCGCAGTCCTGAGGGCCATGGAGAGCGGGCATCCCGCCTCCTGGATCGAAGCCCGGCTGTCCGCATATCCCGGTTACGGAGGGTGGAATGGATCGCTATCGGCCGCCGGATGCCCTGGAGTTCCCCCGCTTCGCGGGCATCCGCACCTTCATGCGATTGCCCCATGTCCAGACCACGGAAGGCGTGGATGTGGCGATCGTCGGGCTCCCCTTCGATACAGGGGCCACGTTCCGGGTAGGGGCCCGCTTCGGCCCCGAAGCGATCCGCAGCGCCTCCGTTCTGCTCCGCCCCTATCATCCCGTTCTCCGCGTCCACCTCTTCGAGCATCTTTCCATCGTGGATTATGGGGATGCGCCGGTTGCCCCAGGTTTCATCGAAGACTCCCTTCGGCGGATTGCGGACTTTCTGTCCCGGCTGACGCTGGCGGGCGTGATCCCCATCGGCCTGGGGGGAGATCACTCGGTGCTCCTGGGGGAATTGCGGGCGGTGGCGGCCGCCTATGGGCCGGTCGCCCTCGTCCAGTTCGATAGCCACCCCGACACATGGGACGCCTATTTCGGGCATCGTTATACCCATGGCACGGTGGTCCGACGAGCGATCGAGGAGGGGTTGATCCTCCCGGAGCGTTCCATCCAGGTTGGACTGCGAGGGCCGGTGTATGGTCCGGAGGATTGGGAGGCCGCGCGGCGCCTGGGGCTGGAGGTCATGTCTGCGGCCGAGGTGCGGGCGATCGGTCTGGAGAGCGCCTCCCGTCGGATCCTCCAGCGCGTCGGCGATCATCCGGCCTTCCTCTCGTTCGACATCGATTTCTTCGACCCGGCCTATGCGCCTGGAACGGGCACGCCGGAGGTGGGGGGGTTTACATCGTGGGAGGGGCTTTTTCTGCTCCGGGGGCTGGTGGGCCTTCCCCTGGTAGGAATGGATGTGGTGGAGGTGCTGCCCGCTTACGATCCCGGCGGGATCACCGCGTTGCTGGCCGCCAACGTGGTTTACGAAGGGCTGGCCCTTCTGGCCGCCCGCCGGCGGGACGGCCTGCCGCACGTGGCGACTTTGGGTGCCCGGCCGGAAGGGCTGTGATCTGCGCCCTTACAGGGCCAGCGTCATTCTGTTCCGGAGGGGCAGGGGATGGTGTTTGCGGTTGAGCTGCGGAAGGTCAGCAAGCATTTCGGCGAGGTCGAGGCCGTTCACCAGGTCAGCCTTCAGATCCAGGATGGGGAGTTTTTCTCCCTGCTGGGCCCCTCGGGCTGCGGGAAGACCACCACGCTTCGGATGATCGCGGGCTTCGAACGCCCCACGGAGGGGGAGATCTACATCAAAGGCGAGCGGATGAACGATGTGCCCCCCTTCCATCGGCCGGTGAACACGGTGTTCCAGCACTACGCCCTTTTCCCCCATATGACGGTCTTCGAAAACGTGGCCTTCGGCCTCGAGATGAAGCGCCTCCCCCGGGATGAGATCCGCCGGCGGGTGGAAGAGGCCCTGCGCCTGGTGCGCCTCACCGGGCTGGAGAACCGCTACCCCCGCCAGCTCTCCGGCGGCCAGCAGCAGCGGGTGGCCCTGGCCCGCGCCCTGGTCAACCGCCCGGCTGTGCTGTTGCTCGACGAGCCCCTGGGCGCTCTGGATCTGAAGCTCCGCAAGGAGATGCAGCTGGAACTAAAAGCGCTTCAGCATCAGGTGGGCATCACCTTCATCTATGTCACGCACGATCAGGAGGAGGCGATGACCATGTCCGATCGCATCGCGGTGATGAACCAGGGGCGCGTCCTCCAGGTCGGAACTCCTGTGGAGATTTACGAGCATCCGGCAACCCGGTTCGTGGCGGACTTCATTGGTGAGACGAACTTCCTGGAGGGGCGGGTGGTGGATCTGGAGCAGGGGATGGCCCGGGTGGAGGTCGAAGGATTCCCGATCTTCGCCGCGCCGTCGGAGGGGATTCATCGAGGTCAGAGGGTCACCGTGGCCATCCGGCCGGAGCGGATCCGTCTGTGCGCGGAGGAGCCCGGGGACACCCCGAATCGCTATCCGGGGATGATCGAGGAGGTCATTTACATTGGAACGGACACGCTCTTTCGGGTTCGGGTGGGCGAGCGGATCGGGCTGCGGGTGCGCATGCAGAATCAGGATGGCAGCGCCGCCATCCATCGCTATCGTCCCGGAACGGCCATCTGGGCGGCGTGGATGCCGGAAAGCGCGCGCGTTCTCATCGAATAGGGGGGATCCGTGTTCGGGATGGGTCTCATGAGCCGGAAGGGACGCTCTCTGGAAGTATTCGGGGCCCTGGTGCTCAGCGGCCTTCTGGCCCTGCTGATGGCCGGCAGAACCGCCGAACCGCCCTGGCGGATCCTCCTGGGCGGGATGGGGCTCCTGGATGCGATCCTCGCCGCCACGTGGATCCTCGGGCTTCCGGTGATCCCCACCCTGGTCCTGGTCCGGGCGGCCCTTGGGTTTGTCCTGGGCCTGGGGCTGATGTTCGCCCTGGGCCTGGCCCCTGGCCTGGGCCTCTGCCTCACGGCGATGGCGCTGGGGATCGCGGCCATCCCCCGGGCCCGGCTTCCCATGCTGCTGATCCTCCCGGGCGCTTTTTATCTGCTGACCTTTTTTGCCTTCGCGGTGGGCATCATCGCGGTGATCAGCTTCCTGAAGCGGGGGCCTTATGGGGGGATCCGGTGGGTGTTCGTTCTGGAGAACTATCAGCGCGCTCTGGATCCCCTGTATATGCAGATCATCCTGATCTCTCTGTGGATCGCGCTGGTGACCACGGTGCTGTGTCTTCTCATCGGATATCCGGTCGCCTATGCGATGGCGCGCGCCCCGGCGCGATGGCGCAACGCGCTCCTGATCCTCACGATGATCCCCTTCTGGACCAATTTCCTGGTTCGCACCCTGGCGCTGATGTTTGTGCTGCGCTCGGACGGCCCGATCAACGGCCTTCTGATGGCCCTCGGTCTGGTTCAGGAGCCCCTCTCGCTGCTCTTCACCCAGAACGCGGTCATCCTGGGCCTGGTGTATGGCGAGCTGCCTTTTATGATCCTTCCGCTTTATGCGACGCTGGAGCGCTTCGATTTCTCTCTGGTGGAAGCGGCCCATGATCTGGGGGCGAACGAATGGCATGCCTTCCGGCGGGTGATCTGGCCCCTCACGCTACCGGGTGTTCTCGCGGGATCGACGCTGGTGTTCATTCCCTCAGTGGGCGCCTTTATCACCCCCGATCTGCTGGGCGGGGCGAAGACGATCATGATCGGCAACGTCATCCAGTATCAATTCCTCACCGTCCGCCACTGGCCCTTCGGCTCCGCCCTCTCGCTGATCCTGATGGCGATGGTGCTGGCCGCCACCATGATCTATCTCCGCGTCGGCGGAGGGGAGCGCGCGCTATGAGCGTCCCGGTCGTCACCCGATCTGAGCGGGCCGCGATCCGCGCCCTGCCCCCTCTGGTGCTGTATGGGGTGGAAGGGCTGGAGTGGACGGTCGGCGGGCTGATCGCCCTGCATCTGGGGGGTGCCCTGGCGACGGCGATCCCATGGTTAACCGGCCTGGGCGTCCTGGGGGACCTGCTGGAGATCGCCCGTCGATGGACAGGCCCGGAGGGGCCGGGCTGGCCCCGGCTGGCCAGCGGCCTTCTGGCATGTTACGGGGCGCTGCTCATCGCCGGCTGGCTCTGGCGTCGTCCGGGGCGGACCGGGAGGATCCTGCGGCATCTCCTGACCTGGGGCTCGCTGACCCTGATTTTCCTCGGGCTGGTTCTTCTAGATATCCATCGGGAGCATGGGTTGCGCCGCTTCCTGCGGGTAGAGCCCTGGCCCGTTCCCGCCTTCCGCTTCGCCGCGGAGTGGCGCGCCGCGATGATCGGCCTGACTTTCCTCTTCCTGTATGTTCCGATCTTCATTTTGATCGCGTTCTCTTTCAACGCCTCGCCCATCGCAACGGTGTGGAAGGGTTTTTCCACGGCGTGGTATCAGCGGGTTTTACAGGACGATCTGGTCCTGGATGCAGTGCAGCGGAGCCTGTCCATCGCCTTCCTGGCTGCAGTGATCTCCACCGTCCTGGGGACCATGCTGGCTCTGGGGCTGGATCGCTACCGGTTCTTCGGGCGGGTGGTCCTCGAGGGCCTGCTTTACCTCCCCATCATCATCCCGGAGATTGTGATGGGGGTGGGGCTGTTGCTGTTCTTTGTCCTGACGCAGACGCCCCTGAGCGTGTGGACGATTCTGATCGCCCACGTGGCTTTCTGTGTGCCTTTCGTTTACGTCATCGTCCGCGCCCGGCTGGCGACCTATGACCGCACCCTGGAGGAGGCCGCTCAGGATCTGGGGGCCAACGAATGGGAAACCTTCCGGCGGATCACGCTTCCGCTGCTGATGCCGGGGATCCTGGGCGGCGCTCTGATGGCCTTCACCCTTTCCATCGACGATTTCGTGATCACATTCTTCGTCACCGGCCCACGATCCACTACGCTTCCTGTGTTGCTGTATTCCAAGGTCCGGCTGGGGATCACGCCGGAGCTCAATGCCATTTCCTCTTTGCTTTTCGGGGCCTCCATGACGCTGGTGCTGCTTTCCCTGATCACCCAGCGTCGTCGCTGACATCGGTCAGGATGCACGCCGCTGGGCTCCGGCTTTGATCCCTGTATATATCCTGAGCCCGGCGATCCCGTCTTGCCCTTGAGTGGATCCGCCATGGATTCGGATGGGTGAAGCGATGGCCACTGGATCGCGTTCCACAAAGGAGCTTCGAAAACGGGCCCGATCACCGATGGCGTATCCTCGCTCAACCGACAGGGTTCGAGGGCCCCAGAGGTTGCCTTTGCGAACTCTCATCCTGTTGCTGTTTCCCGGGCTGCTGATCGCGGCGTTTCTCGGTGGACGGGAAAGCTACCGGAGGATTTCTGCGGCTCTATCGGGCCATCCGGTGTATATCACGGCTCAGCCGTTGTCTCCCTCCCGGTCGCCCCGGGTGGGCCTGGTCGCCGGGCATCTGGGGCACGATAGCGGGGCGGTTTGCGCGGACGGGCTCACGGAGGTGGAGGTGAACACCGCGATCGCCCGGGAGGTGGCCCGTCGTCTGGAGGCGCTGGGATACACGGTGGATATCCTGGAAGAGTTCGACGCGCGACTTCATGGATACCGCGCGGCCGCTCTGCTCTCGATCCATGCCGATTCCTGTGAATACATCAATGAGCTGGCGACCGGCTTCAAAGTCGCGCGGGCCCAGGCCGATATGGTGCCGGAGCAGAGCGATCGCCTGGTGGCCTGTCTGGTCTCCGCTTACGGTCGGAGCACCGGGTTGCGTTTCCATGCGGACAGCATCACCTACGATATGACGGACTACCACGCGTTCCGGGAGATCGCGCCGGAGACCCCCGCGGCGATTATCGAGACCGGTTTCCTTTACCTGGATCGGGAGCTTCTCACCCGGGGGCGGGAGCGCGTGGTGGAAGGGATTGTGGAGGGATTGCGGTGCTTTCTGGAAGGGGGCGAATGAGAAAATCGGCGGCGACCCGAAGCCGCCGCCGATTTTCTCCAGGGGCTCACCCGTTGAGAGATCGTGGAAGGTCAGTGGCTTTGCCCTTCAATGGACGGGCTGCTCCGCCGGACGGCGGAACCAGGTCCGCCACTCCCGTTTCTCCCAGACCACCAGGATGGGCGCCGCGTTGAAGATGGAGGAATAGGTTCCGCTGATCATCCCGATCAGCAGCGTGGCGATGAACTGGCGGATGGTCGTCCCCCCGAAGAGGAGCAGGGCGACCAGGGTGAAGATCAATGTGAGCTGGGTGTTGATCGATCGATCCAGGGTTTGCAGGATGCTGTGGTTGACGATCCGCTCATAGGGTTCGCCGCGGTAGCGGATGAGGTTCTCGCGGATGCGGTCGAACACCACAATGGAGTCGTGGACCGAGAACCCGATCACCGTCAGCACGGCGGTGAGGAAGAGGGCGTCCACCTCCCAGCCGAAGACCTTGCCGAAGATCGAGGCGGTCCCCACCACCACGGCCACATCGTGCAGCAGGGCCAGGACGGCCGCGACGCCGTAGCGGAAGGCGTGGGGGATCTGGCGGAAGGCGAAGGTGAGATAGAGCATGATGGCCAGGGAGGCCATGGCCACCGCCACCAGGGCGCCCCGGGTCACCTCAGCGCCCACCGTGGGCCCCACCGATTCGAAACGCTCCATGACGATCTCCCCATAACGGGAGCGCAGGGCCTCCTCCAGGCGGGTCTTGGTCGGCGCGTCGATTTCCCGGGTGCGGATGATCAGGGTGCCCTGGAGGGATGGCTGGACCCGGATATCAGCAACGTTAAACCCGGTGATCTGCCCGACCACCCCGATGACCTCCTCGCTGGAGGCGGCCACGCCCGGCGGGAGCCGGATCTCCATCAGCGAGCCGCCGGTGTAATCGATGGCCAGCGGTAACCCGTAAAGGGCCAGGGAGATCAGGCCCGGAATGATCACCAGAAGCGAAAGGGCGAAATACCAGTAGCGCTTGCCGATGATGTCGATCATCCCCTGCCTCCCGGAATCTTTTCCCCTCACGGAAAGCACAAAGGTGAAGTGCGCTTTTCAGATCCCGAACCAGCGCCCATGGGCCTGGGCGCTGAGACGATCCAGCAAGACGTGTAGAAAGGCCCGCGTGACCCAGATGCCGGTGAACAGGCTGGCGGCCACCCCGATCGCCAGGGTGAGGGCGAATCCCCGCACCATGCTCGCCCCGAAGTTCAGGCCGAACACATACAGGATGGCGCAGGTGATCAAGGTGGAGATGTTGGAATCCCGGATCGAAGGCCAGGCGCGCTCGAAGCCATAATCGATGGCCATGGCGAGGGCACGGCCAGCGCGGAGCTCCTCCTTCAATCGCTCGAAGATCAGGATGTTGGCATCCACCGCCATCCCGATGGAGAGCACAAACCCGGCGATCCCGGGTAGAGTTAAGGTCACCGGGAGCAGCTTGAAGATCGCAAACACCAGGGCGGTGTAAAGGCTGAGGGCGAGAACGGCCAGGATCCCCGGCACCCGATAGTAAAGGACCATGAAGAGGGCGACGGTGGCGAACCCCACGATCCCGGCGATCAGGCTGCGGTGGATCGATTCCCGGCCCAGGGTCGGCCCGATGTTCCGGGTGTCCACGATCTTTAACGGCACCGGCAGGGCGCCATAGCGCAGGGTCACCGCCAGGGCCTCCGCATCCGCCAGGGTGCTCCCCGAGCCCATGCGGATCACCCCCTGCCCCTGCGTGATCGGCTCCTGGATCACCGGGCAGGAGATCACCTTCTTGTCGAGCACGATGCAAAGATAGCGCCCCACATTCCGGGATGTGTATTCCGCGAAGAGCCGGGTGCCTTCGGCATCCAGGGTGAAAGCCACCTCCGGCTGGCGGAATGGATCCAGCTGGGGTCGGGCGTTGCGCAGATTCCGGCCTGTCATGACCGTCGGATACACCCGCTCGGTCGGGCTGACCGGGGTGGTCCCGGTGAGCGGCGCGGTTTCCGTCAGCGCCGGGGTGGGGGTCAGCGTCGGCGTCCCCGTGAGGGGAACGGTCTCCGTCGTGGAGACGTCCAGGGTGGTGCGGATGACCGTGCCCTCCGGGATCGGGGCAGCCCCGGCGTCCACGAATTCGAGCAGGCCGGTCTGCTTGATCGTGTTCACCGCCTGCTCCAGGTTCGTGACCCCGGGGAGCTCCACCACAATCCGTCGGTTCCCAGCGATCTGCACCACCGGCTCGCTCACCCCCAGGGCATTGACGCGGTTCTCAATAATGCGCCGGGTATCCTCCAGGTTCCCCCGATCCACCGGCTGATTGGGCGGGACATCCGCCTCCAGGAGGATCTGGATCCCTCCCTGAAGATCCAGCCCGAGCACGGTGCGGATCTCCCGGCGGATGCCCAGAAAATCGATGGCGATCTGGGTTTCCGAGAAATCCACCCAGAGGGCGAAAATTGCCAGAAGGCCGATGATGACCAGCCAGAGGTTTCGGTTCCGCATTGGCCGCTCATCCTCAAAAATGGTTCCGGGCAAAGCGGTTTGATTATAGGGAGCGGAAGGGCGGAAGGCAAACTCTCCCCGGCTTGCGATCCCGGCAGGTTCTGCGCTGGAACGGGGGGTGAAGGCGGTCCGCCTCCCCTGAAGGCGCGATCGGTGGAACGCTCATGACCCGGCGATGGAGCCGCCGGGAAAGGCTTCCCTGCGCTAAAATGATTCGGGCTTTACCGAGCTCGGCGGGCCCCGAAGGTGGGTCTGAATAGGGGTCACAGGCCCATGGGGCTCCAGGGGAGGGGAGATCCCGAGGCGGAAGGGGCCTCGCCTTGACCTTCAGGCTCTCGATCATTCATGGCGGGGAGCATGACCGATGCGGCGCTTCTTCGGGGCCTTCATCCCGATCCGTGTCGCCCTGAGCGGGGCGGACATCGGGATTCTATTGCTGCTGATGGCTGTGCTGGTGCTGGGGATGACCCTGGCCGTTCGAGCCCCGGCTGCCATCTCCGGGCCTGTGATCCGGTTGTCCCCGGAGGCCCTTCCCTACTATGCCGTTCGCTCGCTTTTGCGCATGGCGGCCGCCTACGCGCTGTCCCTCCTGTTTTCGCTCACCGTGGGATATGTGGCGGCCACCCAGCGCTGGGCAGGGGCCGTGATCCTCCCGGTGCTGGATGTCCTGCAATCCGTCCCCATTCTCTCGTTCCTGCCGGTGGTCGCCCTCTCCCTCACCGCGATCCTGCCCGAGGATGTCGCCGTCGAGCTGGCTTCCATCATCCTGATTTTCACCAGCCAGGTCTGGAACCTGACCTTCAGCTTCTATCAGTCCATGATCACCATCCCGACCGATCTCCGGGAGGCCGCCCAGATCTTCCGGCTGAACCCCTGGCTGCGTTTCCGGCACCTGGAGCTTCCCCATGCGGCCATTGCTTTGATCTGGAACAGCATGATGAGCTGGGCCGGGGGCTGGTTCTTCCTGATGGCGGCTGAGACCTTCACCGTGGGCGCCCGGGACTTCCGATTGATCGGTTTGGGGACCTATCTTCAATTCGCCGCGGAGCAGGGGGATCTGCAAGCCCTGGCCTGGGGGCTGGTGACCCTGGTGGGGATCATTGTGGGGATGGATCAGTTGCTCTGGCGCCCCTTGCTGGCGTGGGCGGATAAATTCCGGCTGGAAATGGTGGAGAGCGACGAGGCCGCTTCCTCATGGCTTTACGACCTGTGGCAGCGGGCCACCGTGTCCGAATGGTTCATCGAGCGGATCTGGAACCCTTTGCTGGAACGGGTGGATGCCGTGCTGGGAGGCTGGAGCGCGCGGCTTGTGGCCCGTCCGGCGCTGAACCCGATCCCGGCCTGGGTTTTCCTGCTCCCGCTGGTAGCCATCGCCGGCCTCGGATTCGCCTATGGGGTCCATGCGGCCCTCCGTCTCCTGAGCGCCCTTCCGCTGTCCAGCCTGCCTCTGCTCGGGCTTGCCACCCTTTCCTCTATGGCTCGTGTCCTCCTCGCTCAGCTGATCGCCCTGGCCTGGACCGTTCCTCTGGGGGTGGCCATTGGGATGAATCGGTCGCTGGCGGCACGGGTTCAACCGCTCATCCAGGTGGTCGCCTCCATTCCGGCGACCGCCCTCTTCCCGGTGATCCTGCTCTTCCTGCTCCGCCTCCCGATGGGCCTGGAGCTGGCCGCGGTTGCCCTTATGCTGATGGGGACGCAGTGGTATCTCCTCTTCAATATCATTGCGGGCGCCTCGGCGATCCCGCGGGATCTGATCTTCACCACGGAGATCCTGGGGATTCGGGGTCTGGAACGCTGGCGGGTGCTGATCCTGCCGGCCGTTTTTCCCTATCTCGTCACCGGCTTAATCACGGCCAGCGGAGGGGCCTGGAACGCGACGATCGTGGCGGAGTACGTGGAGTTCGCCGGGCAGGCCCATGCCACGCTGGGGCTGGGGGCGCTGATCGCCCAGGCGACCGGGCGTGGAGACTACCCCATGCTGCTGGCCGCCACGCTGATGATGATCATGACTGTCGTCGCTTTCAACCGTCTGGTCTGGCGGCGTCTGTATGCGCTGGCCGAGGAGCGCTTCCGGTTCGATTGACGCAGGGGGCTTCCGAAGCGAACCATCCGACCGATAAGGTCGCAATATCCGCGGGAAACCCGTCGCTCTCCGAGGCGGGAACGGAAGCGGTGTGAGCCTGAGAGCGAGGCGAGCATGCGTCTGTTACTGGTGGAAGACGATCCGTCGTTGCGGGAGACCCTGGCGGATCAGCTTCGGCGGGAGGGTTTTGAGGTGATCGCCACCGGGGATGGCGGGGAGGCGCTGGAGCTGGCCCGCGCGCTCCAGCCCGATCTGATCATTCTCGACCTCATGCTGCCCACGCTGGATGGCCTTTCGGTCTGCCGGATCCTCCGCCGGGAAAGCGATGTCCCCATCCTGATGCTCACAGCTCGCAGCGGGCCGGTGGATCGGATCATCGGGCTGGAGGTGGGGGCCGACGATTATGTGGTGAAGCCCTTCCACGTCGGGGAGCTGATCGCCCGCGTCCGGGCCCTCCTCCGTCGGGTTCGGGGTCGCCCGGCGACGACGTTGACCGCGGGGGATCTGACTCTGGATCTGCTGGCCCGCAAGGCCTATAAGGGCGGCCAGGAGCTCCGCCTCACCCTCAAGGAGTTCGACCTCCTGGCCGCCCTGATTCAGAACCGCGGCCGCGTCCTCAGCCGCGCCTTCCTGCTTGAACGGGTCTGGGGGGTGGAACACCCGGTGGATACCCGAACGGTGGACACCCATATCCGCTGGCTTCGGGAGAAGATCGAGGAAGATCCCGCACATCCCCGGCGGATCGTCACGGTGCGAGGGATCGGTTATCGCTTTGAAGGTTGATCGGCGGGGGGATGGGCAGGCGGCCAGAACCGCCCGTCTTGTCCTCCTCGATCCTTTTTCGAATGGCTCAGCGATGATGATCGGGATCCCACTTCTCCTGGGGATTCTCCTGCTGGGAGCGCTGGCTGGTTTGCTTGTCCTCCATCGCCGGCAGCGCCAGCTGGAAGAGGCGGTCCGGGAGGCGCAACGGGCGCGACGGGCGCTGGCCGCCGAGTGCGATCGCATCGCGTCCTGGCTGGAAGGGTTGAAGCCGGGCGGGGTGGAGGCGCTCCTTCTGCTCGACCGGGACCAGCGGATCCTGTGGGCGAACCATCCGGCGATGGAGCAGCTGAACGCCCGGCCGGGCCGCGCCCTGCTGGAAGCGATCCCCTCCCCCGAACTGGAGACGCTCCTGAACGCGACGGGGACCGCCGAGATCCGGTGGAGGGATCGCTGGTGGCTGGGCACCAGCTGGGCGTGGTCCGGGGGCTGGGGGCTGGCGCTGATCGATATCACGCGCCAGCGGGAAGCGGAACGGGCACGGCGGGAGCTCACGGCCAATGTCGCCCACGACCTGCGAACGCCCCTCGCCACGATCCGTCTGTTGCTGGACGAGCTGAAGCCGGCGGATCCTCTTCCGGCCTCCTGGGAGCGCCTGACCGGTGAGCTGGACCGGCTGATCCGGCTGGTCAACACGTTGCTGGATCTGGCCCGTCTGGAGGCCGGGGAATGGCCCCTGGCGTATGAAGCCCTGGAGATCCGCCCCTGGGTGCAGAGCTGGATCGAGCGGTTCGCTCCTCTGTGGCAGGCCAAGGGCTTAACGGTTCAACAGGACCTTCCGGAAGGCCTCCGGGTGTGGGCGGATCCGGAATGGGCGGGACGGGCGCTGGGGAATCTCATAGACAATGCCATCCGGTTCACGCCCCCTGGGGGTGAGGTGCGGGTGCGGGCCTGGTCGGAGGGGGAATGGGTGGCGATTGAGGTGTCGGATACCGGGCCCGGGATCCCGCCGGAGGATCTCCCCCGGATCTTCGAGCGCTTCTATCGCCGGGATCGCCATCGGGGAGGGGGCGGCAGCGGCCTTGGGCTGGCCATCGCCCGCCACGCGGTGGAGGCCCATGGGGGCCGCATTCAGGCCTTCAGCGAGCCTGGGCGGGGCGCCCGCTTCGTGTTCACCCTGCCCGCGGTTTCGGAGAGGGTCTGAACCGCTCCGCCGATTCTCTCTGAGCGGCTGGGTTTTTCGCAGCAGGGGCATCAAGGCGGATTGCTCCCCACGCGGGAGCTCCGCTCTTCTCCAGAGGAGGCGGGGATGGAGCCAGCGAAGGCAGGGATCTCCCGGAAGCGGGGGGCGCTGGGCGCTGGGGAATCGATCGGGATCGGCATGCTCCTGGTCAACCTGGCCACCTTCACCTGGGCTACGAATATGACCCTGGGGCGATGGCTGCGCGATAGCATCGGCCCGCTGACGTTATCGGCCCTCCGATTCCTCATCGCCACGTTTTGCTTTGCATGGCTGCTCCGGTCCCGCCCGCTGGAGGACCGACGCCCGGGCGCGGATGCCCCCCTTCTTCTCGCGATGGCCCTGACCGGCGTGGCGCTTTTCGCCCCCACGCTCTACTGGGGCCTGCGTTACACCACCGCGGTGAACGCCACCCTGATCAACGGCCTGGGCCCGCTGATCACCGGCCTTCTCGCTGCCCTCCTCATCCGGGAACCCCTGACGCCCCGCCAGCTGACGGCTGCCCTCCTGGGGCTTCTCGGGGTGATCGTGGTGATCTCCAACGGCGAAGGGACGTTCTGGGAAACCTTCCACGGCAATCTCGGGGATCTGCTGGTGCTGATGGCGCTCACGCTGTGGGGGATCTACTCGGTGCTGGGGCGGAAGGTGATGGCCCGACACTCGGCGATCTCCACCACGGCCTTATCGATGGCCCTGGCCCTGCCGCTCTTAATCCCCGCCGCGCTGGTGGAGCAGCTCTCCTTCCCGCTCCGCTGGCGCCCGGAGGTCGCGCTGGCCGTGCTCTATATCGGGGTCGCTCCGACGGTGCTGGGCTTTCTCGCCTGGAACGAGGGGGTGCGCCGTCTGGGACCCGGCGGTGCCATGATGTTCTACAACACCCTGCCGATCTATGGGGCGCTGCTGGGGCACTTTCTGCTGGGGGAGCCGCTCGGGCTCTCCCATTTCCTCGGGGGGGCTCTGATCATCGGCGCCGGCCTGTGGGCCGCCCGCGCCGGTCGCTAAACCGGTCGCTAAAGAAGGGGGCGGCGGGGTGGGCAGCAAAGCCATCCGCCCCGCCGCCCCGAAACCCGGCTAATCCGCCAGGCCTTCCACCTCTTCGTGAGAACGGCGAAGCTCCGGGGCTGCGGGCATGGCGCGGGGGAAGGGAACGGCTCGCACCCATTGTGCGACCAGCTCCCGCGTGCCGGCCACGGCCAGCCGCTCAAAAAGCAACGCGAAACGGGCTTCGAGGGCCTCGCGGATCGGACCCCGGACTTCCTCGGGCAGCTCCCAGAACGCCTGCTTGAACGGCCCCCACGCCCGCTTGCGGGCCTTGTAATAGAACTGCTCCTCGGTCTCCCCAGGCTTCCACTCATCCGCATGGTGCGCCCGCAGGTAGGCGTAGATCTCCTCCCGGAAGGCCGCGGGCAGCAGATCGAAGACCAGGTTCTGGAAGCCGGTGGCCAGATGGACTTCGCAGGCCTCGCATTCCACGAACTTGTGGAAAGCCTCCTCCGGCAGGGTGCTGGCCCCATGCTGCACCGCGCCCGCCAGCCCGTATTCCAGACGCGCCGCTCGGGAAAGGGCCCGGAGCGCCTCGAAGTCGATGGCCACCTGGGCCAGCCGCCCGTCCGGCAGCACCACCCCGCCGTGGGTGGTGCCCGTCTGCACGCTGATCTTGCTGATCCCCACCGCATCGCCCAGATGCCGGCGGTAGCCGTCCATGAAGGCCCGCAGCTCTTCCACGGTGCTGTTTTTCCCGCCCACTTCCCCGATCTCCCCACCCACCGAGATCGTCACACCGGGCGGTTCGATGGAGCGGATATAGCGGGTCAGCTCGGCGCAAAGGGTGTAATTCAGCCGCTGCTGTTCATCCAGCGTGGGCTTCGAGAGATCCACCAGGGTGGAGGTGTCGATATCGATATTGAAGAAACCGGCCGCAACCGCCTCGGCGGTGAGATCCCGCACGGCCTGGAGTTCCCGCTCGGGGTCTTTGGCGTAAGCCTTTGCGGAGATCTGGAAGTGATCGCCCTGGAGGAAGAGCGGCCCGCGGAACCCTTCCTTAATGGCTGCGGCGGCGATCACGGCAGCGTATTCCTCCGGCCGTTGATCGGTGTAATGGATCTCACTGCGGGCGATCTCGAAAATGATCGCGCCGGCATCCAGGCGGAGAGCGGCCCGGAAGGCGGCCCGGGCCATCTCATAGGTCATCCCCCGCAGGTTCATGGCGGGCACGGTGAAAGTGGGGGGAATCTCGCCCCGACCCCGCGCGGCGTAAAGCTCATGGATGGATGCCGGCATGATCCCCAGGGCCTCGCCGATGCGGAAGATCCATCGGCGGGCCTCCGCTTTCTCCGCCGGGCTCCCGAAGACGGCCTGGCGGACCAGGAGGTCGATCCCCTCCTGCCGGATCCAGGCGGGATCCCGCACCTCCACTTGGTCGCCCTTCAGGGCCATGGCCTCGCTCCACCCTGGATGCTGGAGAAGACTTCGCATCTCATGCATTCGATCGCCTCCTTCGGATCGGGATCATCGACGCAGGCTCTCTTTCCGCCTCCTTTGGGGAAGATCCGGGCGTATCACCCGGCCTTCCTTTTCCTGTTCCTGGGGCGCTGAAGGGGTTCGGGTTTTTCCTCCTCGGGGGGAGCCCCAGCGCGATGGGCTCGGGCTCGCCTCGGCGCGGATGAGCTTGCCTCCGCTTTTTCCCCTTTCGTCCGCTTTCCACGCCGCCGGCTGAGGGGTTCAATCGATCCCTCCAGGGATGGAGTCTCCCCGGTCGAGGGGGTGACCGGTTCCAGAGCTTCAGGTTCCTCCGCGGTCTCCCCTTGGGGAGCCGGGGCGGGTGAGGGGGCGGCGGAGGGGGCTGGGGCTTCCGGGCCGGCCTCCGCTCCGGCAGGGGCTTCGACCGGAGCCGGTGCGGCCCGGCGGAGCTCGGCCAGCCCGATCTTGACCACGCGGCGGCAGAAGGGGCACTCGCGGGTGCCGTAGCGGGCGTTTGCCGCCAGCGCCTGGGCCAGGATCGCCCCGGCCTCCTCCCGGGAGATGGAGAAGGGCCGGCCACAATAAGGACATCGGGTGCGCAGCATGGATGCCTCCCGATGGATCTGAAAGGGCGATTTCCGATCGGACAACGTCCGTCTCACGCCTATTTTAGCCCGAACCCTTCCGGCCAGCCCCTGGCGATCCCTTTGGCCTCTCTTTCACCCGAAGGCTCCGGTAGCAGCAGGAGATCGGCGCTCGAAAACGAGGATGGCGCTCCCCGGCGATCGGAGAGGCCATGAGGCTATAATGGGGGAGATGCAGTCGATCCGACGCATGCCGGGAGGTCCCTATGTTCTGTCCGCCGGGAACCACGGGAGCGATCCTCTGTGTGGGCAACTTCGCCATTCGGGCCTATGGTCTCCTGTTGATGATCGGGATCCTGCTCGGCGCATGGCTGGCCGCCGCGGAGGCCCGCCGGCGTGGGGAGAATCCCGATCATGTGTGGGATGGCCTGCTGGTCGTCTTCCTCCTGGGGCTGATCGGCGCCCGCCTTTACCATGTGTTCTCCAACCCCGAGGGCGCCGTCGGATGGTCCTATTACCGGGAGAACCCGATCAAGATCCTTTACATCTGGGAGGGGGGGCTGGCCATTTATGGGGCCCTCATCGGAGGGCTGATCGGATTCTTCCTTTACGCCTACCGTCATCGGCTGGCGATCTGGCGCTGGCTGGACATCGTGGCCCCCTCGATCCTGGTGGGCCAGGCCATCGGCCGCTGGGGGAACTTCTTTAATCAGGAGCTCTACGGCCCCCCCACTACGCTGCCCTGGGGGATTCCCATCCCCCTCGAGCGTCGATTGCCTCAGCATCTGACCCTGCCGCCGGAGACGCGCTTCCATCCGGTGTTCCTCTACGAGTCGCTGTGGAACACCATCGGGTTCCTCATCCTGTTCAACGTAAGCCGGCGGCTGGGGCATCGCCTTCGGGATGGAGATCTTTTCGCCCTTTATCTGGTCTGGTATCCGGTGGGCCGTCTCTGGATCGAGACCCTGCGGCCGGACGCCTGGAAACTGGGGAATATCGCCGCGGCTCAGGTCTTCTCCCTGATCGCCCTGGCGGCCGGGCTGGCCATCCTGATCCGGAACCGGCTTGTTCTCCGTTTCCAGAAAGCCGGAGGGGGCCCCGGGGCGGAGGTCGGCTGGTCGGAATCCCAGGCGGAGAGCCCCAAGGCGTGAAATATGAGGGGATGGCTTCGCTGGCCTCGTCTCCGAATCCATCTCTCTGAGAATGCCTTCACCATGATCCTGGCCTCCGTTGTCGGCCTCGGGGCGGGGGTTGGCGTGGTCCTCTTCCGCCGCGCGGTGGAGGGGTTGTCCCAGGGGCTCTACACCCTCACCTTCCTCAACCGCTGGCCATCCGGGGGATGGATCCGGGTTCTTATCCCCATGTTCGGCGGGCTTGCTGTCGTAGCCATCCTCCGCATATCCCGGGAGCGGGAGGAGATGCCCGGAGTCGCCGGCCTGATCCTGGCCATCGCCACCGCGGGCGGGCGTCTTCCTTATTGGAAAATCCCCGGGAAGATCCTGGCGGCCATCCTCTCCATCGGCACAGGAGCCTCCGTTGGGCCGGAGGATCCCAGCGTCCAGATCGGGGCGAACCTGGGGTCGGCTCTGGGTCAGCGATTGCGGGTTTCCGAGGATTCCATGCGCTTGCTGGTGGCCGCTGGCGCAGCGGGAGGGATCGCCGCCGCTTTCAACGCGCCGATCGCGGGGGTTCTCTTCGCCACGGAGATCCTGCTGGGGGAATTCGCTGTCGCCCCGATCACGGCCCTGGTTCTGGCCGCAGTGGCCGCCGCCCTGGTCGCCCAGATGTTCTTGGGACCCCATCCGGCGTTTGAGGTGCCTGCTTACGCGTTCCGTCATCCCCTGGAGCTTCCGCTGTATCTGATCCTCGGTCTGGCGGCCGGATTGATCTCTACGGTTTACATCCGGTTGCTGTATGGAATGCGGGAGGCCGCGGGCCGCCTCTCCCTCCCGGACTGGATCCGAACGCCTGCGGCCGGGTTGATCCTGGGCCTGATCGGGCTGGTTGCGCCCCAGGCGCTGGGGGTTGGCTATTCCACCATCGAAGCCGTGTTGCAGGGGGAGCCCTGGCGCCCGGAGCTGGCCCTGGCGCTGATGTTCCTCAAGATGATCCTGACGCCGTTCTCCCTGGCCGCCGGATTTGTGGGCGGCGTGTTCGCCCCGGCCCTGTTCGTCGGGGCGATGCTGGGCTACGGATATGGGGCGCTCCTTAAGGATCTGATCCCGGCCTGGGTGGCTCCTCCCTCGGCCTACGCAATGGTCGCGATGGCGGCGGTGCTGGCGGGAGCGGTGCGCGCCCCGTTCACCGCCACCTTGCTGCTCTTTGAGATGACCCGGGATTACCGGATCATCCTTCCCCTGATGGCCGCTGTGGGCCTCAGCACGGTCCTGAGCGAGCAGTTGCAGCCGGGCAGCCTGTATACGGAGGCCCTGCGCCGACGGGGCCTTCGCCTCTCCCGGGGACGCGATGTGGATGTCATGGAGGGGATCCGGGTGGAAGAGGTCATGAACCCCAGCGTCGTTCGGATCCCCTCGGAGATGAGGGTGGAGGCAGCACTGGAGGCCCTCACCCACCATCGTCGGCGAACGGCCATCGTGGAAACTGTGGAAGGACGGCTATGGGGGATCGTGACGCTGCGAGACCTGGAAATGGCTCTGATGGATGGGAAGTCAGAGGAGCCAGTGGGGCGGATCGCCAGGCGCCCTGTGATTACCGTGTTCCCCGATGAAAGCATGGCGGAGGCTGTCCGGCGGATGAGCGCATGGGATATCGGGCAGGTCCCTGTGGTGAGCCGGGAGGATCCTCAGCGGGTGATCGGGATCGTGCGGCGGGAGGAAGTGGTGCGGGGGTATGATCTGGCCCTGGCCCGGAAGCGCCTGCTGCAGCATCGCCTGGACCAGATCCGATTGCACGCCTTAAGCGGCGTGGAGATCCTCGAAGTCCCCGTGGGAGCCGACGCGCCCGCTGCCGGACGGCCCCTGGGAGAAATCTCCTGGCCATCCGGATGCCGGATCGCGGTGGTCCGGCGGAAGTCCCTCTCCCTGATCCCGGATGGCCGCTTGATCCTTCAACCCGGAGATCTGGCGGTCCTGATCGGGGAGCCGGAGGCCCTGAAGGAGGCCCGACGGCTGCTATCCGCCAGCTCATCGGGGTGAATCCAGGCCAGCGAATCACGCTTTCCATTCGAGCGGCAGAGCGAAGGAAGATCGATGATCTCCTGGAAAGGGGTGGGGCTGATCCTGAGCGGCGCCCTGGTCGCCGCCCTCGGCGCGGCGCTCTGGGTTTCGCGGGCGGAGGAGGGTGATCCCTTCTGCGCGGGCTGCCATCTGCGCCCGGAGACCACCTACGTTGGCCGGGCGATGGCCGCCCGGGAAGGGCGGCCCGCGGACCTCGCCGCCGCCCACGCGGCCGCCGGGATCTCCTGCGTGGGATGCCATCGGGGCGATCAATCCCTTCCCCATCGCGCCGTTGCCCTCGCCCTGGGTGCATGGAATACCGCCCGCACGCCGCTCGTCCCCCCGGATACGCCCCGCCATCCGGTTCGCCTTTCCTTCCTTCCGGAGGCCGGATGCCGGCTCTGTCACATCCGTGAGCCGGAACGCGGGGGCGTGTCCCCCGGAGAACCGAATCCGGTGACCGTTCCGACCTTCGAGAACCACTTTCACACGGACCTGCTCCGGCCGGACCTTCGGACGTCGGTGGGCTGCGTGGATTGCCACCCTTCGCATATAGAGAGCCTGGAGCCTTTCTTCACGATCCGGGAAGCGGTGATCCCGGCCTGCGAGCGCTGCCATCGGGAGGTCGGCCGGGGACCCCTTCGAATGGGACCATGAAGCCTCAGCGCTGGCTCTTCATCTCGATCCCTTTATGGGGCCACCTGGATTATGGGGGTTACCTGGATCTGGCGGTGGCGCTGGCTCGACGGGGCCATCGGGTGCTCTGGGCCAGCGGATCCCTGGTGCAGGAAGCCGTGGTCCGTCGGGGCCTCCCCTTTGCCCTGTTGCCCTCCGTGGGCTGGCGATGGCTGCCCCCGCTCCCGCCGGATGTCCCTCCCACGGAGCGGGCGCGACGGCGGCGGGAGCGGGCGCTGGAGGCCTGGCTCCAGCCTGAGGCGCATGCGCGGGCGCTGCGCGCCCTGAGCTCCCTGATCGAAACCTGGCGCCCGGATTGGATCGTGGCGGAGCCTTTCGCCGGCGTCGCGGCCTGGGCCGCGGAGCGATACGAGCTTCCTCTGATCGTCGTGGGGTTCCCCGCCGGGCGCTGGCCGGCCCCCGCCACTCCGGAGGCCCAAATCGAGGTGGAAGCGGCCCAAGCCCGGCTGGCGGAGATCGCCGCGCGCCTCGGGTTAACCGCCCGCTTCTGGCGGGTGGATCCTTTTCCCCAGATCACCTCTCCGTATGCGCACATCGTCTTCTTCCCGGTTCGCTGGTTCATCGATCTGGACCGCCTGGATCCCCAGAACCGGTTCTTCGGGGGACGTCGGAAGGCCTCGACGGTGCCATCCCCCCCACGCGCGCGCCCCCGTGTCCTGATCACCCTGGGCAGCACCTTCACCGCGGATCCCGCCTTCTTCATTGGGGCGGCTCGCGCGGTGCAGGCCCTGGGCGGCGAGCCCCTCCTGGTTCTGGGGCGGAGCCCCTTCGCCCCCGGGCTTCGGGAGGCTGTGGCGCGAGCGCTTCCGGATCTCCCGCTCTGGGATTGGGTGGATTACCCCGCCCTGTTCCCGCAGCTGGATCTGGTGATCCACCATGGGGGGATGGGGACTACCCATGCCGCCCTGGTTTACGGCGTCCCCCAGCTCATGGTTCCGCATGCGGGGGAACAGCACCTGCAGGCCCGTCGGGCGGTGGCGGCGGGGGTTGGCCTGGTGCTATGGCCTTCCGAGGCCACGCCCCGTCAATGGCAGGAACACATCGCCGTCCTGCTCCGGGAACCTGCCTTCCGGGAGCGGGCGCGGGACTGGGCACACCGCATGGAGGCCGCCGGCGGCGTAGAGGAAGCCGCGGCCTGGTTGACGGAGTGGGCACATCGCGCCGAGTGAAATCGGCCTCCCCAGGCGCTTTGCGCCGAACGTCGGCCTTCGCCGACGCGGGAAGCCTTTTGGCCGGCGGAGGCCGGCCACGGGCCGAAGGCCTCTGGAGGTCGAATTCCTTCGACAGCACCCCCCGCTCCGCTCATCGCCCGGCCAGGAACACCCCGGCCAGGATGAGCGCCATGCCCCCGAGGAGCCAGCCGGAGAGGGGTTCCCCGAGCCCGATCGCTCCCCAGAGCACCGCAAAGATGGGGTTGAGATACACCACCAGGGAAACCCCTACCACCCCCACCCGCTGGAGCAGCCCGTAATACAGCACATAGGCGATCGCAGTGCCCAGGACCGCCAGGAGGATCAGGGCAGCGAGGGACTCCGGCGCTGGGGAGAGCCTCCATGGCTGATCCAGGACCAGACTGAAAGGCAGCAACAGCGCCCCACCCCAGCCCAGCTGACCGATGGCCGCGTCCACTGGCGAGACCCCCCGCAGGGCTCGCCGCGCGTAAACGGTGGCCGCGGCGTAGGAAAGGGCGGCTGCCACCACGGCTCCTTCGCCGATCAGGTGTGCATGGGATGCCCGCTGGAGATCCGGAAACAGCAGGATCAGGATCCCCAGGAAGCCGAGGACCAGACCGGCCAGCTGGCGCCGGGACGGCCGTTCCTCCCGGAGCCCGATGGCGGTGAATCCGGCCGCCCAGAGCGGCATGGTGGCCACCAGCACCCCGGCCAGCCCGCTGGGGATGGTCTGCTCACTCCAGGCGATCAGCGTATGGGGCAGCGCGGCGTTGAACAGCCCCATCGTCAGGTAAGCGTCCCCCGGCGGATCCGCCCGGGGGCCAGGACGGATCCGCCGGAACAATCCAAGGAGGGCGGCGGCGATCAGCAGCCGCCCCGTCACGAAAGTCAGAGGCGGGATCGTCCGCACTCCCAGGGCGAAAAACAGATACGAGGCGCCCCAGATCGCCCCCAGCGTGAGCAATGCGAACACATCTCCCGCGCGCATCCTTCCTCCCCGGGATCCCCCGCCGGAACTCATGTTCCCTATCATAACTCACAAGGCTCTGCAGACGCTCCTGAGAGGAGCCGTTGTGGGAGGTTCCTGCGGATCTGGCGGAAGACATCCATGGGGAAGACATCGCCGGGGTGGCGCTGTTCCCAGCGCTCCTGACGGGGTGAGGCCTGGAAGCTGCCACCCGTCCCCCGCGGTGAGATCAGGAAGTGGGCTCCCGGGGATCGGGGATCATCAAAGGCGGTCCCCCATCCCCGGGAGGCCCATGCCGCTATACCCTCCCCATCCAGCGCAGAGTAGCTTCGGCGTTGAAGAGGGCGGCGCCGGCGGCGCCTCGGATGGTGTTGTGGGTGAGGGCCACGAATTTCAGGGTGAAGACCGGACACGGCTGCACCCGTCCCACCACCACGCTCATCCCGCCCCCTGTCATGCGATCCAGGCGGGGCTGGGGCCGATCCGGCTCTGTCCGCACCACGATCGGCTGGGCCACCGCGCTCGGGAGATCCGCCACTTCCTCCGGCGGACGGTAGCCGTTCATCGCCCTCACGGCTTCCTCGGGGCGGATCGCTTCCTCCAGCTCCACCGACAGACAGACCAGATGTCCATCCAGGGTGGGAACCCGATTCGTCTGCGCGCTCAGGCGCACCGGCGCTGCTTCCACCCTCCCGTCCTGCAGTTTCCCCAGCAGCTTGCGGGGTTCCGTTTCCAGCTTCTCTTCTTCCCCCGGAATATAGGGGAGGACGTTGTCGGCGATCTCAACGGCGGAGACGCCGGGATAGCCGGCGCCGGAGAGGGCCTGCAGGCTTACGAGATGCACCCGCCGGACGCCATAGGGCATCAGGGCTTTGAGGGGGAGGACCGCCGCGGTGGTGGTGCAGTTGGGGTTCGTGATCAGGGCGCCGGACCAGCCCCGGCTTTCGCGCTGGTGGGAGAGCAACCCCAGGTGATCGAAGTTGACATCCGGCATCACCAGGGGCACATCCGACGTCATCCGGTAGGCGGAAGCGTTGCTGGCCACCAGATAGCCCGCGGCGGCGAACCGGGGCTCCACCTCCCGGGCGATGTCGGAGGGGAGGGCGGAGATCACGATCTCCGCGTCGAACCCCGGCTCCGTCGGCTGCACGACCATGCGGGCGGCCCAGTCTGGCATCGGAGCGCTCAGCAGCCAGCGACACGCCTCGCCATACGGGCGGCCCACCGAGCGATCGGACCCCGTCAGCGCGACCACCCGAAACCATGGATGACGGTCCAGCAGGTGCACCAGCCACTGGCCGACCATCCCCGTCGCGCCCAGCACCGCGACTCGAAAGGAAGGTTTCGCGCTCATCGAGTTCTGCCCCGTGCGGATGCCGTTCTCTGGAGGTCAAAGTGATCGGCGTCTTGCTTCCCGGATTTACCCTTCGCAAATGGCCCCCCGGGCGGCGGAGGAGACCAGGCGGGCGTATTTGGCGAAAAGCCCCCGGGTATACTTTGGCGGCGGCGGGGTCCAGGCCGCCCGGCGCCGGGCCAGTTCCTCTTCGGAAAGCTCCACGTTCACCACCCGGCGATCCACATCGATCTCGATGATGTCGCCATCCTGGAGCAGCGCCAGCGGGCCTCCCACCGCGGCCTCCGGCGAGATATGGCCGATCATCAGCCCGTGGGTGGCTCCGGAGAACCGACCGTCCGTCAGGAGGGCCACCTCATCTTTCAGGCCCTGCCCCACCAGGGCGGCGGTGACCACCAGCATTTCCCGCATCCCCGGCCCGCCCTTCGGGCCTTCGTAACGCACCACGACGACATCGCCCGGCCGGATCCGGCCGGTGTTGACCGCCTGGAAGGCGTCCTCTTCCCGATCGAAGACGCGCGCCGGGCCGCGGTGATAGCGTTTGGTGGTCCCCGTGATCTTCAGGACGCCGCCCTCGGGGGCCAGGTTGCCGCGCAGGATGACGTAGCCGCCGGTGGGGTGCAGGGGGCGGCTGACCGGCCGGACAACATCCTGATCCTCCGGGAAGACCACGCCGGCCAGGCGCTCGGCGATGGTCTCGCCGGTGACGGTGCGGCAGTGCCCGTGCAGCAGCCCGGCATGGAGCAGGGCCTTCATCACCACGGGCACGCCGCCGATGCGATCCACATCGGCCATCACGTAACGGCCCGCGGGTTTCAGGTCCGCCAGATGAGGCGTTCGCTCGCTGACCCGCTCGAAGTCCTCCAGGGTGAGGGGAACCCCGGCCTCGTGGGCGATGGCCAGCAAGTGCAGGATCAGGTTCGTGGACCCGCCCATTGCGGCGGCCACAGCGATGGCGTTCTCGAAGGCTTCGCGGGTCATGATATCCCGGGGCCGGATGCCGGCCTCCAGGATGCGGACGATCGCCCGGCCGGTCTCGTAGGCCAGCTCCTCCCGGGCCCGGCTGGGGGCGACCGGCGCGGCCCCGTTGGGGAGGGTCAACCCCATCGCCTCGAAGGCGGAGGCCATGGTGTTGGCGGTGAACATCCCCCCGCAGGCGCCATAGGTGGGCACCGCGGCTTCCTCCAGCTCCCTCAGCTCCTCGAGGGTCATCCGGCCGCGGCTCACCGCCCCCACCGCCTCGAAGACGTCCTGGATGGTCACCGCCCGCCCCCGCCAGTTCCCCGGGGGAACGCTTCCCCCATACAGGTAGATCGCGGGCAGGTTCAGGCGGGCCATGGCCATCACACAGGCCGGCTGCGTCTTATCACAGCCCCCGATGGTCACCAGGGCATCCAGCTGATAGGCGATGGCGGCGAGCTCGATGGAATCCGCGATTAGCTCCCGGCTGACCAGGGAAGCTTTCATGCCCTCATGGCCCATCCCGATGGCGTCGTTGGCCGGGACGGCGTTGAACTCAATGGGCGTTCCCCCGGCGTCCCGGATCCCCTGTTTGACGAGCTCAGCGAGGCGATGCAGATGATGATTGCAGGGTTGCGCCTCGAACCAGGTATTGGCGACCCCGATGAAAGGCCGGCGGAAGTCCTCGTCCCGGAATCCGACGGCCCGAAGCATGGCCCGATGCGGCGCGCGCTCCAGGCCCTCCGTCACCTGCGCGCTCCGATGCTTGCGACCGTTCGAAGGAATGGGCATGGTGAAACCTCCAGATCCGGATTGGAGCAGAAGCGGTGCTGCGGGTTTCATCCATGGGATTTCAGGGCTGCGCCGGGCACTGAAGGCGCTCCACCCGATCCCCGACCGCCTCAAAGGATCAGGGGACAGACAGCCGGCCGGTCATGCGCCGTCCAGGATATATCGGGCGATGGCCTCGCCCATCTCGCGCGTCCCGACGATGCAGGTCTCGCCGTCCGCGATGTCCCGGGTGCGGTAGCCCGCTTCCAGGGCCGCTTCCACCGCCTCTTCGATCGCCCGGGCCTCCGCCTCCAGGCCGAAGCCGTAGCGCAACATCAAAGCCCCGCTCAGGATCGCCCCGATCGGGTTGGCCAGGTTGCGCCCGGCGATATCCGGGGCGGAACCGTGCACCGGCTCGAAGAGGCCGGGCGGTTCTTCCCCCAGGGAGGCGGAGGGCAGCATCCCCATGGATCCCGCCAGCACCGCCGCCTCATCGGTCAGGATATCTCCGAACATATTTTCCGTCACCACGACATCGAAAACCGCTGGACGCCGGATCAGGTGCATGGCGAAGGCGTCCACCAGGAGGTGCTCCAGGGCGAGATCCGGGAATTCCCGCCGGACCACCGCTTCGGTCACCCGTCGCCAGAGGCGGGAGGCGGCCAGCACATTGGCCTTGTCCACAGAGGTCAGCTTCTTCCGGCGGCCCCGGGCGAGGCGGGCGGCCAGCCGGACCACGCGCTCGATCTCCGGCCGGGTGTAGCGCATCGTATCATACGCCTCCTCACCCTCCGGTCCGGCTTCCTGGCGGGGGCCGAAATACAGGCCCCCGGTCAGCTCCCGGACGAAGAGGATGTCCACCCCTCGCACGATCCCCTCTTTCAATGGGGTCGCATGGGTGAGGGCCGGGAACACCCGAACCGGACGGAGATTGGCGAACAGATCGAAGGCCTTGCGCAGGCCCAGGAGGCCCTGCTCCGGCCGCACCGGAGCCGTGGGATCATCCCACCGGGGCCCGCCAACGGCGCCCAGGAGGATCGCATCCGAGCGGCGACAGCGCTCCAGCGTTTCGGGGGGAAGGGGAGACCCCGTCGCGTCGATGGCGGCCCCGCCGATCAACGCCTCGTGGAACTCAAAGCGATGCCCAAACCGATGCCCCACGGCCTCCAGGACCCGCAGGGCCTCCGTGGTGACCTCTGGTCCGATCCCATCTCCTGGCAGCACAGCGATCACGAAGCGTCCCATGGGATGCTTCCCAAATAGCGTTTCTCGGGAATATCAGGAGGGGCGAGCGCCTGGTGCGGCCGGCAACCCTTTCGGATTGGCCTGGCGCCGTGCGGAGACGGATACCGCAGCTATCCGATCCCGAACTCCAGGCTGTCCTGCAAGGCCAGGCGGCTGGCCTCCAGGATGTTCGTGGAGGCCCCGACCGTCCGCCACACCCGCTGGCCATCGGTGCTCTCGATCCACACCCGCACCCGGGCCGCTGTCCCGGCGTCCCCGTTCAGGATGTGAACCCGATAGTTGGTGAGGTGGATACGGGAGAGAACCGGATAGCGGGGAAGAAGAGCTTTGCGCAGCGCCGCGTCGAGGGCGTTGACCGGGCCGTTGCCCTCCGCGGCCGTGTGCACCGTCTCCCCATCCACCCGGACTTTCACCGCCGCCTCCGCAACCGGCTCCCGGCCGTCCCGGCGTTCCACCATCACGACGTAATCGAGGACCTCAAAAGGCGGGATGTAATCCGGCTGCGCGCGTCGCAGCATCAGGATCACCGAGGCCTCCGCATCTTCGAAATAGAAGCCCTCGTTCTCCAGGGCCTTGATGCGGCGCACCACCGCCTGCACCGCCGGATCATCGGGATCCAGCCGCAGCCCGAACTCCAGGGCCTTGGCCACGATGTTCCCGCGCCCGGAGAGCTCGGAGACCAGGACCCGTTTGACGTTGCCCACGCGGGCCGGATCGATGTGCTGATAGCTTTCTTCGACCTTGAGGATCGCCGCCACGTGGATGCCGCCCTTGTGGGCGAAGGCGCTGGCCCCCACATACGGTTGATGGGAATCGTGGGGCAGGTTCGCCACCTCAGCCACGAAGCGGGAAACTTCCGTCAGACGGGCCAGCTGCTCGTCGGTCACGCAGTCGATCCCCATCTTGAGCTTGAGGTTGGCGATGATGGAGATCAGGTTGGCGTTGCCGACCCGCTCCCCGTATCCGTTGATGGTCCCCTGCACCTGGCGAGCGCCCCGGCGGATGGCGGCCAGGGAGTTGGCCACGGCCAGCTCGCAGTCATTATGCGTGTGGATGCCCAGGGGGACGGAGACCGCGCGCTTCGCCGCATCGACCCCCTCTTCGATCTCCCAGGGCATGGATCCCCCGTTGGTGTCGCAGAGGACGATCCAGTCCGCCCCGCCCTCCTGGGCCGCCCGAAGGGTCGCCAGGGCGTAATCCGGATTCCGCTTCCACCCATCGAAGAAATGTTCGGCGTCGTAGACCACCTCCCGCCCGTGGGCCTTCAGGAAGGCCACGCTCTCCCGGATCATCGCCAGGTTCTCCTCCAGCGTGGTCTCCAGCACCCGATGGACGTGGAGATCCCACGACTTGCCGACCACGGTCACCACGGGGGTCTCCGCCTCCAGCAAAGCCTGCAGGTTCTCGTCCTCCTCCGCCCGCCGGCCGGGGCGCCGGGTCATCCCAAAGGCGGCGATCCGGGCGTGGCGAAGCGGCAGATGGCGGACCCGGCGGAAGTATTCCGCATCTTTCGGATTGGAGCCGGGCCAGCCCCCTTCAATGTAATGGATGCCCAGCTCGTCCAGCTTCTCCGTGATCCGGAGCTTGTCCTCAACAGTGAACGAAATGCCTTCGCGCTGGCTTCCATCGCGCAGCGTCGTATCGTAAAGCCAGACGGCCTCCATCGCGCACCTCCTCGACCGGTATGGGGTGGAAATGGGGATATGAGATCCGGCCGAACGCGGCGGCGATGGCGCGGGCGGCCCCGCTCAGGACCTCCATCCAGCGGTCCCAGCGCAGGGCAACCCGGGTCCACCTCCTTTCTCGACAGGGCATATGGACCTCCTCTGCATCCTGAAATGGGCACAGCGCGGTTCCTGTTCCGCGAGGCCGCCGAAGGCGGCGAAAGCCTCGGGAGGGCCTACGCTCGCTCCTGCTGCAGGCGAGCGCGGGTGTAAGGGATCAGCCCGCCGGCGCGGATCAGCTCCAGCATGAAGGGCGGGTAGGGCTTGGCGCGAAAGGTCTGGCCGGTCCGATGGTTGCGGATCTCCCCGGTGTCCAGATGGACTTCCAGCTCATCCCCCGGCGAGATGGCCTCCACGGCCTCCGGGCATTCCAGCACCGGGAGGCCGATGTTGATGGCGTTCCGGAAGAAGATGCGGGCGAACGATTTGGCGATCACACAGGAGACCCCGGCCGCCTTCAGGCTGATCGGCGCGTGCTCCCGGGAAGAGCCGCTCCCGAAGTTGCGTCCCGCCACCACGATGTCCCCCGGCTGCACCTTATGGGGAAACTCCGGATCGATCCCCTCCATGCAATGCGCGGCCAGCTCCTTCGGGTCCGTGGTGTTCAGGTAACGCCCCGGGATAATCACATCGGTGTCGATGTTGTCCCCGAAAACCCAGGCGCGCCCGTGGAAGCGCATGGCTTCCCTCCTCAATCCTCTTCGGGTTCGGTGAAGTTATAGCAGCCCATCATGCAATCCACCACCCAGTTCGTCGGATGGGAGCTGCGCGCGGGATCCTCCTCTGGATCCGCCTCCCAGGAGGGGATCGCTTCCTCCAGAAATTCCTCCCAGACCGAGCGCGAGTCCTTCATGGGATCTTCCTCCTTGTGTCTCAGGAATTCCGCAGGGTGGGTATCGGAACGCATTGTGAAGCGGAAAGCCTCTTATGATCCGGATCGCGGAAGTGAACCCCTCGAGCTTCCGGGGCCTTACGCGGCCACGGCCTGAGCCCTCACTTCCTCCGGGCTGGCGATGCGCCCCAGGATGGCGCTGGCCGCGGCCACCGCCGGATTGGCCAGATACACCTCGCTGGTCGGATGGCCCATGCGGCCGATGAAGTTGCGATTGGTGGTGGAGACGCAGCGCTCCCCCGGCCCCAGCACGCCGGAGTATCCGCCCATGCATGGGCCGCACGAGGGCAGGCCCACCACCGCGCCGGCTTCCACAAAGATATCGATCAGGCCCTCCTCCAGCGCCTGCCGGTAAGTCGGCCCGCTGCCCGGGATGATGATGCAGCGAACCTCGGGATGCACCCGCTGGCCCTGGAGGATCCGGGCGGCCAGCCGCAGATCCTCGATGCGCCCGTTCGTGCACGAGCCGATGAACACCTGATCGATCCGGATGTCGGTGAGCTCGCTCACCGGCCGCACGTTCGAGGGCAGGTGGGGCACCGCGACCACCGGCTCCCAGTCGCTGACGTTGAAATCCAGATCGACCTCATACCGGGCGTCCGGGTCATCCCGATAAACCGTGAAGGGGCGCTTCGCCCGGGGGCGGACGTAATCCAGGGTCTTCTCATCCACCTCCATCAACCCGGCCTTCGCCCCCGCCTCAATCGCCATGTTCGTGATGGTGAACCGTCCATCCATGCTGAGGCTCCGGATCACGGGCCCGGTGAAGAACATGGCCATATAGAGCGCCCCATCGACCCCGATGTGGCCGATGGTGTGGAGGATGAGATCCTTCGCCGTGACCCATGGGCGGAGCGTCCCATGGTAGAACAGGCGCATCGTGGGGGGCACCTTAAGCCAGAGCCGGCCGGTGGCCATGGCCACGGCGGCGTCGGTGGAGCCCACGCCCGTCGAGAAGGCGCCCAGGGCCCCATAGGTGCAGGTGTGGGAATCCGCCCCGATGATGATCTCCCCGGGCAGCACCAGGCCCTGCTCCGGCAGCACGATGTGCTCAATGCCGCCATCCCGCCCCCCTTCAAAGTAGAGGATCCCTTTGCGCCGGGCCCAGGTGCGGACGGTCATGCACTGCTCGGCGGCCTTGATGTTGGGGGGCGGGACGAAGTGGTCGGCCACGAAGGCGACCCGCTCCCGGTCGAACACCCCTTCCACGCCCAGTTTCTCGAACTCCCGGATGGCCAGGGCGGCGGTGATGTCGTTGGCCATCACGAAATCGACCCGGGCCTCCACTAAATCCCCTGGCTCCACGTGATCCAGCCCGGCATGAGCGGCGATGATCTTCTCGGCCATGGTCATGCCCATCGGTGAACCTCCGGATCGTGTTTCTTCGCTCGAGCGCGTTGTCGCTTCTTCGCCTGCGGAATCAGGAGGATGCTTTGGGCCAGCTTCCAAACCCCTGAAAGGGAACTCGCTGCGCAACGCTCAGGCGGATAGATGGCTACGGAACCGGGATGGACATCCTTTCCACCGGAGCGGTCTGAGGGGCGTGGCCCAGCCGCAGGAGGGCGTGCAGATAGGCCTTGGCGGCGGCCACCACGATGTCGGTGTCGGCGCCGAAGCCGCCGGCCAGGCGGCCAGTATGCGGATCTTCCACCTGGATGAAGACACGCCCCATCGCGTCGCGCCCTGGGGTCACTGCGTGGACGTTGAACTCCAGCAGGCGGGCCTGCATCCCCAGAGCGGCCTCGATGGCCCGGTAAGCCGCGTCGATCGGCCCGTTCCCTGTCCCCGTGCCTACGCGGACCTCTCCGTCGGGCCCCATCAGGCGGACGGTGGCGGTGGCGATCAGCGGCGTGCCGCAGGTCACCTGCAGCGTATCCAGGCGCCAGTTCTGGCCGCTGCTCTGGGTGAAATCGGCCATCAGGGCTTCCAGGTCGAAGTCCGTCACGTATTTCTTGCGATCGCATAGCGCCTTGAACCGGCGGAACGCTTCCTCGAAGGCGTCCGGCGGGAGGTGATAGCCCATCTGCTCCAGGCGGACCCGGAAGGCGTGTCGTCCGGAGTGCTTCCCCAGGACCAGGCGGGATTCCGGCACCCCTACGGTCTCCGGCCGCATGATTTCATAAGTCAGCGGGTTCTTCAGCATCCCATCCTGGTGGATGCCGGCTTCGTGGGCGAAAGCGTTCGCGCCCACGATGGCCTTGTTGGGCTGGACCGGGATACCGGTGAGGGCGCTCACCAGGCGGCTGGTGCGATAGATCTGGGTGGTGTCGATATGGGTGCGCACCCCGAAGACATCCCGCCGGGTGTGGAGGGCCATGACCACCTCTTCGAGGGCTGTGTTGCCCGCCCGTTCGCCGATGCCGTTGACGGTGACCTCCACCTGGCGGGCGCCGTTCCGGATAGCGGCCAGGGTATTGGCGGTGGCCAGGCCCAGATCATTGTGGCAGTGGGCGGAAAGGATCACCCGTTCCACCCCCGGAACCCGGCGGCGGATCTCGGCGAAGAGGGCCCCGAACTCCTCCGGCGTGGTGTAGCCCACCGTGTCGGGGATGTTCAGGGTGGTCGCTCCCGCCTCCACGGCCGCCGTCAGCGCCTGCATCAGGAAATCGCGATCGGTGCGCCCTGCGTCTTCCGGGGAGAACTCCACATCGTCGCACAGACGGCGAGCATACGCCACCATCTCCCGGATCCGGGCCAGGCACTCCTCCCGGGTCATCCGCAGCTTGTATTGCAGGTGGATATCGGAGGTTGCCAGGAAGACGTGGATCCGCGGGCGGGGGGCCTCTCGCACCGCCTCCCAGCAGGCGTCGATGTCCTCCGGGTTCGCCCGGGCCAGCCCGGCGATCACCGGCGGGCCGTTCGGACGGTCCTTCCCCAGGGGGCCGATCTCCCGGGCGATCCGCCGCACCGCCTCGAAATCGCCCGGCGAGGCGATCGGGAAGCCGGCTTCAATGATATCGACCCCCAGGCGGACCAGCTGGCGGGCGATCTCCAGCTTCTCCTCCACGGTGAGGGTCGCCCCCGGCGATTGCTCGCCGTCCCGCAACGTGGTATCGAAAATCCGAACGACGTCATCCCCCATCCGGACCTCCTTTCCCGTTGTGGATCGCTTCGCTGGCGGGGAGCGGTTGCCCCGCTTCACACCTCTTTCGGATTCAGCCAGGGCATCATCGCCCGCAGCCGGCGGCCCACTTCCTCGATCGGGTGTTTGCGCTCCTCCTCGCGCTTGGCGTTGAACCATGGACGGCCCTTCGCGTTCTCCTCGATCCATTCCTCGGCGAACGCCCCGCTGCGGATCTCTTCCAGGATCTGCTTCATGGTGGCCCGCACGTGATCGTCGATCACCCGGGGCCCGCTGCGGTAATCGCCGTATTCCGCTGTGTCGCTGACCGAATAGCGCATGTAAGAAAGGCCGCCCTGATACATCAGATCCACGATCAGCTTCAGCTCGTTGAGGCACTCAAAATACGCGATCTCCGGCTGGTAGCCGGCCTCCACCAGGATCTCGAAGGCCGCCTTGATCAGATGGGTGACTCCCCCGCACAGCACTACCTGCTCCCCGAAGAGATCGGTCTCGGTTTCCTCCGCGAAGGTGGTCTCGATCACCCCGGCGCGGGTGCATCCGATGCCCTTGGCGTAGGCGAGAGCGGTCGGCAGCGCCTTCCCCGTCGCATCCTGATGGACGGCGACCAGCGCCGGAACCCCTCCTCCTTCCTTGAAAACCTCCCGCATCCGGTGCCCGGGGGATTTCGGGGCCACCATGCTCACGTCCACGTCGGGGGGCGGGACGATCTGGCCGAACCGGATGTTGAAGCCGTGGGCGAACATGAGGGTCTTGCCCGGGGAGAGATTCGGCGCCACGGCCTCCCGGTAGAGGGCGGGCTGGGCCGGATCCGGCACCAGCATCACGATGATGTCGGATCGCCGCACCGCCTCTGGAACCTCGTAGACCGGCAGTCCGTCCGCCTCGGCCTTCGCCCAGGACTTGCTCCCCCGGTAGAGGCCCACACACACATCGCAGCCGCTGTCTTTGAGGTTCAGGGCATGGGCATGGCCCTGGCTGCCGTAACCCAGAACGGCGATCCGACGGCCGTTCAGCAGGCTGAGATCGGCATCCGCGTCATAGTAAATGCGCGCCATCGGGATACCTCCGGTTGCGGGATTTATGCGGTTGACGGGCTTTTGCCCCCTCAGGGTCGGGGAAGGCTGCTGCGAAAACCGGCGGTCATGCGGCGGCCTCTGCCACCCGCTCGGCCGGCGCGGCCTCCCCCTGGCCCCGGACCATCGCCATCGGGCCGGAGCGGGTCACCTCCACAACGCCGAACCGTTGCAAACGGGCGATGCAGGAATCCACCTTCTCCGCCGAGCCCGTGACTTCCACGATCAGGGTCTCCGGGCCGACATCGACGATCCGGGCCCGGTAGAACTCCGCCAGCTGGGCGATCTCCACCCATGCCTCCGCCGGAGCCCGGACCTTCACCAGAGCCATATCCCGGATCACCAGGGGGCGTTCCCCCCAATCCTCCACCGCCTTCACGCAGAGGAGCTTCTCCAGGTTGGCCCGGACCCGCTGCGGATCCACCCGGGCCGGGTCCACCGGGATCAGCAGCCGGAGATCCTGCGGATCCTCCGTTCGGCACATGGAGATCGCGCCCACCGGAAGGTGACGTCGGCGCAGCAGATGGAACACCCGGTTCAGGCTCTCCACGGAGTTTTCAATCGTCACCGCCAGCCAGTGCGGCATCCTCGCCTCCTGGTTGGATGTTTCCCCAATTACGGCACGGCCTTCACGCCGGGGGCGATCATCATATCGAACACCGTCATCCCGGAGGGGATCATCGGGAAGCAGTTCTCCTCCGGATCCACCAGGATGTCGACCACCACCGGCCGATCCGTGATCGCCAGGGCCTGTCGGATGGCCGGCTCGACCTGATCCGGCCGCTCCACCCGGATCCCGGCGGCGCCCACCGCTTCAGCCATGCGGGCGAAGTCCGGGTTGGCCAGATAGACGGCGGAGTAACGCCGGTTGTAGAACAGCTCCTGCCACTGGCGGACCATCCCCAGATACTGGTTGTTGATGATGAACACCTTGATGGGCAGCCGCCATTCCACAGCCGTGATCAGGGCCTGGAAGGTCATCTGGAAGGACCCATCGCCGTTGATGTTGATCACCAGCCGGTCCGGGCAGCCGAACTGGGCGCCGACCGCCGCCGGCAGGCTGAAGCCCATCGTCCCCAGCCCGCCGGAGGTGATGCAGGTCCGCGGCTCCTTCCATATGAAGAACTGGGCGGCCCACATCTGGTGCTGGCCCACATCGAGGGTGACGATCGGCCGGTGGTCTTTCGTCAGCTCGTAGATCATCTGAATGGCGAACTGGGGCTTGATGACCTCATCCCCCTGCCGGTAGCGCAGCGGGTAGCGGGCCTTCCAGTCCTCGATCTGACGCCACCAGGCCTCGGTATCCGGGGGACGAACCAGCGGGAGCAGGGCGCGCAGGATCTGCCTGGCGTCGCCGATGAGGGCCACATCGGCCCGGCGGTTCTTGTTGATCTCCGCCGGATCGATGTCGATGTGGATCACCTTCGCGTGGGGGGCGAAGGCGGAGAGCTTGCCGGTCACCCGATCATCGAAGCGGGCGCCGACGGCGATGATGAGGTCGGAGAAATTGATGGCGAAGTTCGCGTAAACGGTCCCATGCATCCCCAGCATCTTGAGCGCATAGGGGTGATCCTCGGGGAAAGCCCCCAGGCCCATCAGCGTCGTGGTCACCGGGATGCGGGCCTTCTCCGCCAGCGCCCGGATCTCCGGGGCGGCGCCGGAATGGATGACCCCCCCGCCGACATAGAGGATGGGGCGCTGGGATTGCGCGATGAGATCGGCCGCCTGTCGGAGCGTTCTTTCGTCCGGGAAAGGCGGGCGCGGGCGCGGGAGCGAGAAGGCCTCCGGGTCCTCGAGGACGAAATCCGCCTCGGTGAGCAGCACATCCCGGGGGAGATCCACCAGGGTTGGGCCGGGCCGTCCGTCGGTGGCCAGCCGGAAGGCCAGGTGGACGGCCTCGAGGGCCTGGGCCGGCTTGCGCACCAGCCAGTTGTGTTTGGTGACGGACATCGTGAGGCCGATGACATCGGCCTCCTGGAAGGCATCGCCCCCCATAAAGAACGTGGGGACCTGGCCGGTGATCGCCACCACCGGTGTGGAATCCATCATCGCGTCCGTGAGGCCCGTGACCAGGTTCGTCGCGCCGGGGCCGGAGGTGGTGAAGCACACCCCGGGCTTCCCGGTTGCCCGGGCGTATCCCTCCGCCATGTGGACGGCGCACTGTTCGTGGCGGACGAGGACGTGGCGGATCTGGGGGTAATCGCAGAGGGCATCATAAAGGGGCAGGGAGGCGCCGCCGGGGACGCCGAAGATCACCTCCACGCCTTCGCGGACCAGGGCTTCCATCACGGCCCATGCCGTTTTCATCCGACGGCGCTCCCGTCGAAGCAGGCGGGGCGTTGTGGCAGCCTGGGCCATCGTCATCGTTTCCATCGGATCCCTCCTTTCGCCGGGCGGGGATAAAAAGGGAGGGGGCCTCCCGTTTGGGAGGCCCCCTCCGAATGTGTGGATATGAAAGCTGTGGACTGCGATCCGGGCTAACCGGGGGTGGTTCCCTCCCAAACGGGCATCGCCTCTCCGAGGCGAAGGATGCCCCGAAGGATGAGGACGATAAGGACGAGGGAGAGAACCACCAGACCGAAGGCCATGGGCTTCCGTTCCCACCAGTTCAGGGTTTGACGCTGTTTATAGCACAAATCGAGGATTTTGTCAAGAGCCCCTGCCGCATTTTTCACCCCGGCACCTCCCCCTCCCCGTTTCGGGGAGGGGTCCCCCAACGGCCCTCACGGCCTCGGGCGGGCGACCACAATCAGGCGATGGGAGTTGCTCCAGGGAGGCCAGCAGGTGACCAGCGTCAGTCGCTCATCCGGAAACGGCCCGATCCACCGGGCGTTCGCCTGTCGAACCGTTAGAGGCTGGTCCCGCTCCGGAAGCACATGGCGTTCGGTCACCTCATAGCGGAAAACCCGGTCGCGGGTGTGGATCCAGATCGGATCTCCGATCTTCACGTCCGTTAGACGCCGGAACACCGCCCCCGCGATGTTGTTGTGGCCGCTGAGGACCATGTTGCCGGGCATCCCTGCTCTCGCGGATAGGGGATGCCAGCCCGCCGCATACCGATCCGGCGCCAGCCATTCCCGATAGCGACGTCCCCCGATGGAAACGAACCGCGATGCCGCGGGAACGACCGGGGCGTCCAGCGCGATGGATGGGATCACCAGACGCTCCGGGATCCCACCCTCTACAAGGGCCGCGGTCCTCTCCGGCCTCGCCATCCACGGCTCATGCCCGGACGCGCCCCCATCGGAGATGGGGGCTCCCGGGATCGGTTCTTCGAGGCCCGAAGCGATGTCGGCTTCCTCCACGGGAACGATGGGAGGAGACGTTGCTCGAGCTGCCTCCTCCGATCGCCGGGCGAACGGCATCGCGTCGGGGAGCCCGCTCAGGAGAAGCCCGAGGCCCAGGACCCAGCGCTCCAGGTTCGTCATTGGAGGATCCCCGGGGCGATCATCGCAGGCCCTTATCCACGCCGTCGACGGCCGAGAATGCGCCGCATCGCGAGCCCCCCAGCGATCCCCAGGGATAACCCGGAGATCCAGGGCGCGGGGGATGGAGCGCCCTCCGCGCCCGTGCGGCCCAGCAATTCCCCATCCACCGGCTCGGAGCGCGTTGGCGTGGGGTCCATCGCAGGGGTAACGGGTGGGGCCACGGGTGGAACGATGACCGGCGTTTCGGTGGGAAGCGGGCTGGGAGTGGCGGTCGGGGGCGCGGCGACCGGCGTTGGTGTGGGCGTGACCGGGGGCGGCGGCATCGCCGTCGAGGTCGGAGATGGAGTCGGCGAGGGAGTCGCCGTCGCCGGAGGCCGCTCGGCCAGGCAGAAAATATCCCACGGGTGGCCCGGCCCGATCGTCCCCAGCAGGTTCGTCCCCGCCCGCGCGTCGGCCTCCGTCGGATAGACCTCGAAGGCCAGATCCACATGCATTTCAAAGAAGCCCGCCGGCCACGTCTCCCAGGCCGGATAGACGATCTCCAGCCGGTAATCTCCCCCCTGGAGGACATCCCAGCGCTGGACCATCTGACGTCCGCCGCCGTTGGGGATGACGAAGTCCAGCTGGACATATCCCCTCAGCCAGCGGGTTCCCACATTGCGGAGCGCCACCCCATCGGAGTCTGTGCCGGAGGGGCAGATCATATACGTCTGGGGGACGGTCAGCACGATGTCCGCGATATTGGGGTTTCCCCCATGATCGGCCCTTGCCGGCGCCGGGGCGGCCTGTATGGTGTAAAGCAAGCCGAACAGGAGAAGGATCCGACCGATCCTCCATGCTTTACGGAAATGGATCATGGGAAGCGCTCCTTTTTTAGCAGGGACCTCGTATCGCATGAGATGGCCCTTCCTGACGCTGCGTTTCCGGCGCGGTGAGGAAGGGGGCGAACAGCAACTCCCCGGATCCCATCCGCGAATGGGGAGCTGGGAGCCGGTTCTCCGGGGCCCTCCGGGCCGGGCCCTGGAGAACGCCGCGGGGCTGGAGAGCGGGTCCCCCCTGGTTTGGGGGGAATGGACGGGTTGAGGGCGCGCCCATCCCCAAGAGGGGAAAAAGGGCGCCGGCTACGGTCTTCACCAAGGCGCCCGCATTCCCCTGCAATGTATGGGCCTGAAGTTGGAATCCGGTGAAGAGGAGGTTACAGAAGAGAGGCCTGGGGGGAATGGGGAAGCCTGCTACCGGGAGCCATCCCGGAAAGCGTGCCACCAGCGCGGCAGGGTCTCCCCCACCGGGCCGCGCCAGACGTCATCGGCAAGGGGGGTGAGCGGGGTCTCCTCCAGGTTGAACTCGATGATCCGAGCGCCGTGGGATCGGGCCAGGCGCGGGAGGCTTGCGGCGGGCTCCACCGTCCCCGAGGTTCCGATCACCAGGAAGATCTCCGCCTGCCGGGCCGCCTCCAGCGCCTGGCTCCAGGCGGCAGAAGGAAGGGGCTCGCCGAACCAGACGACGTCGGGGCGTAGCAGCGCGCCACAGGCGGGGCAGCGGGGCGGGATCTCCGGCAGGGGAACCCGGCCATCCTCCCAGGTTCGCCCCTCCCGGGTGCAGCGCACGCGCCAGAGATTGCCGTGCAGCTCGATGACCCGACGGCTGCCGGCTCGCTGGTGCAGGCCGTCCACATTCTGGGTGATAAGGAGAAAGCCCGGCAGGGCCGCTTCCATCTCGGCCAGCGTCTGATGGGCGGGATTCGGCTCCGCCCGGGCGATTCGCTCCCGACGCCATGCATACCACGCCCAGACCCGTTTCGGATCCCGGGCGAAGGCCTCCGGCGTCGCCAGCTCCTCGGGGCGATATCGCTCCCAGAGGCCGCCTGGGCCTCGAAACGTTGGGACCCCGCTCTCCGCGGAGATCCCGGCGCCTGTCAGGGCCACCACACGGGGGCCCGCGTTCATCGCGTTCCTCATCCCTGGGCGCTGGGGCGATCCTGGCCGCCCTGGCCTTCCGGTTAATGCGGCAACCGCGCCCCGCGGGTGCGAAGCACGGTCCACAAAAGCCCCACATTCCGGACCAGCACCACCAGCATGACCGCGAGGGCCGCCGTGAGACGCTCCGGGGGAACGTGCCAGAGGAGCATCAGGATCAGCCCGAGGGGAAAGGCGACAATGCCCACGCTGGGGAGCCAGCGGAGACGATAGGCGACGAGCGCCCCCAGGATGTAAGCGGGCACCACCTCGCGGAAGGCCATGGCGAACAACGCGCCGGTCGCCGGCCCTAACCCTCGCCCGCCCCGATCGAGGCGGATGATCTTGTAGAACGGCCAGCAGTGGCCGATCACCGGCGCGACCGCCACGGCGATCAGCTCCGGCGGGCGGAACCCGGCCTGCAGGGCGATAGCGGTGGGGATCGCCCCTTTCCCCATATCGAACAGGATCGTGATCACCCCGGCCAGCGGTCCGGCCAGCCGCCATGCCCCGCCGCCGCCGGGGTTGTCTTCAAAGTCGTGCGGGCTTCGACCCGTCCGCCAGCGCACAAAGATCTCCGCCGGCAGGATCGAGCCCACCAGGTAAGCCGCCAGCGCCAGCCACAGCCCCATCGCCCCTCCTCAATTCATTCCTCTCCCTTTATTTTAGGAGGGAGAGGACCTGCGCCATGGGGCTCGAATCCGGGAAAGGGGAGGGGTCCTCGGATCTAACCCCCCCAACCCCCTTCCCTATGAGGGAAGGGGGAGCCTCAATCCCCTCTCCCCGTTTCGGGGAGGGGCTGGGGGAGGGGTCCCGGGCGCACGGTGGGTGCCCCTCACCTCAGCGGCAGGACGCGCACGGAATCCGGGCCCAGGAGGCTCTCCAGGCGGGCCAGCAGCTCGGGGGAATACGTGGTGCCGTGCTGGGGGAAGCGCAGGCGCACCTGCCGACGGTCTGGATACACCACCACCACGCTGAAGGGATCCGGCCCGGGCTGTTCCGTCAACACCCGATGGAGTTCGCGGAGACGCCGAAGGTCCTCTTCCAGCTGTTCGGTTCGATGGAAATAAATCAGGATGTGCCGGGAGGGGACGGCTCTCGGCTCGGGGGCGGGCCCGGGCGGCTCTTTCCGGGATGCTTCGCCCGGTGCTGCCCCGGGCGTATCCTCCTGACCGGGCGCGGAAGTGGGAGATGAGGGCCTTGCCGCACCGGACGGCGCCGAAGAGGCCTCTTCCCGGTCAGCGGAGCCTCCGGTCATTGCGGACGGGGAAGAGGCCATAATCGGCCCGATGGTGGCATGCGTATCCGCAGGCTCCATCATCGGCTGGATCTCCTGGGGAGCCTTCGATGGGGAAGATGGTTCTCCCCCGGCCGGGCGCGATCCGGTGTTCCCATCGGATGGTCGGGCGTCGAAATCCATCCCGGTATCGGGCATCGTGAAGGCGTAGCGTCGCTGCGCCCCGGCTTCCTCTTCTTCCTCCCCGGTCTCCTCCACCGGTCGCACGATCGTATCCTGATCCCGCAGATCCTCCGCCACTACCCGTGGCTCCCGTCCGCTCACCTCCGCCTTGCCCACGACGATCAGGATCGCCTCTGGGCGCGCGAGGTGCCCCTTCTGCTTCCAGAGCCGGGGGAAGATCACCACCTCCACGGTTCCGTGGATGTCCTCCATGGACACATAGGCCATTATCTCCCCGGTCCGGGTAGTGGTCGTCCGCACCGCCCGTACGATCCCGGCGAGCTTCACGGTCTGGCCGTGGAGCTCTTCGCTCAGGTCCGCGGTGGTGTGCGAGACGAGCTGTTGCAGCGTGGGCCACTGCCGGGTGAGAGGCGTTTCCGAGAGATAGGTTCCGACGAGATCCTTCTCCCATTCCAGGATCTGGCGCTCCTCCACCTCCGGGAGCTGCGGGAGCGACCCGACAAGGGAGGCCGCTTCGATGGATACCCCGCTCAGCGCGAAGAGGCTCAGCATCCCCTGCTGGCGCTCGCGATGATAGCGGGCGCTGGCCTCCATCAGGCGATCCAGGATCTCCAGAAGCTGCGCCCGGTTCCCGAAAGCCGCCAGGGCCCCTGCCTTGATCAGCGACTCCATCGCCCGCCGCCCCACCTCCTTCAGATCCACCCGCCGGGCCAGATCATCCAGATCCCGGAACGGGCCGCCCTCCTGACGCGCGGCCAGGATGCGGGCCACCGCCCCTTCCCCGACGTTCTTCACCGCCGTCAGCCCGAACCGGATGGCCTCCTTCCCATCAGGCGTCGGCTCGATCGTGAACGTCGCCTCGCTCTGATTGATGTCGGGGGGCAGGACCGGGATCCCCAGCCGGCGGCATTCCGCCACATAAAGGCCGATCTTCTCGGTTTTGTCCCGGTCCACGGTCATCAGGGCGCACAGATACTCCACCGGGTATTTCGCCTTCAGGTAAGCGGTCTGGACGGTGATCACGGCGTAAGAGGCGGCGTGGGCGGCGTTGAAGCCATAACGGGCGAAGAATTCGATGTCCCCCCAGATCGCCTCGGCGGTCTCCAGCGGGATGCCGTTTCGGACGCAGCCCTCCAGGAATTTCGCCCGCTGCTTCGGGAAGGCTTCACCCTTCTTCTTGGCCACGACCTTGCGCAGCTCGTCCGCCTCGGAGGGCGTATAGCCCGCCAGGTCGATGGCCACCCGCATGATCTGCTCCTGATAGACCAGGATGCCCATGGTGCGCTGGAGGATAGGCGCCAGACGGGGATGCCGGTATTCGATGGGCTCCTGGCCCCGCATGCGGCGGATGTAATTGGGGATATACTCCAGGGGGCCCGGGCGGTAGAGGGCCAGGGCGTCCATCACGTGGGAAAAGGCGCGGGGCTTGAGATCCCGCATCATCCGGCTGAACCCCCGGCCTTCCACCTGGAACACGCCGACCGTCTCGCCCCGGCCCAGCAGGGCGTAGGCCTCCGGGGCGTCCGTGGGGATGGTCTCCAGATCCAGCCGGATCCCGTGCCGGCGGGCGACCAGATCGCAGGTCTCCCGCATCACGGTGAGGGTGGAAAGGCCGAGGAAATCGATCTTCAGCAGGCCCAGGGCCTCCAGCGCCTCCATGTCGAACTGGGTGACCGGCAGGAGGGCCTCTCCCTCCCCATTCCCCTCGCCGTTCTCCTCCCGGGCGCTGCCCTTCACCCCGGTGGGTCGGTGCAGCGGAACATAATCCACCAGCGGGCGATCGGCGATCACCACGCCGGCGGCGTGGGTTCCGGCGTGGCGCACCGTTCCCTCCAGCTGCATGGCCAGGTCCAGCAACTCCCGGATGTAGTCTTTCTCCTCATACAGGCGGCGCAGCTCTCGCCCTTCCTCGTTGGAAGGATCCAGGAGATCGCGGATCGAGACCTCCTTGCCCGGGATGGCCGGGATCAGCCGGGCCACGCGGTCGACCTCCGGCAGGGGGAGATCCAGCGCCCGTCCCACATCCCGAACGGCCGCCCGGGCCTTCATCGTCCCGAAGGTGATGATCTGGGCCACCCGATCGGCCCCATAGCGGCTCACCGCGTAGCGGATCATCTCATCCCGCCGGTCGTCCGGGAAATCGATGTCGATATCCGGCATTGACACGCGGGCCGGGTTCAGGAAGCGCTCGAAGATCAGATCCAGCTCGATGGGATCCACCCGGGTGATCCCCAGGCAGTAAGCGACCAGGCTCCCGGCACCGGAGCCCCGCACGTTCCACCAGATCCCCCGCTCCCGGGCGTAGCGGATGAGGTCCCATACGATCAGGAAATACGCGTCGAACCCCATCCGATGGATGATCTCCAGCTCATAATCCAGTCGCTCCCGATAGCCCGGCTTGGGTTCGGGGAATCGGGTCCGGAAGCCTTCTTCTGCCAGATGGCGAAGATACGCGGCGGGATCGGGGAACCCGGGTGGAGGGTCGAACCGGGGCAGGCGATGCCGGCCCAGCTCTAGGGTGAGGGAACACATCTCCGCCACCCGAAGCGTGTTGGTCAGAGCCTCGGGGACCTCCGCGAAGAGCTCCCGCATCTCCTCGGGGGAGCGGAGATAATACGTCGCATCGCTCATCCTCATCCGGCCCGGCTCTTTCAGGCGCTTCCCGGTCTGGATGCAGAGCAGGACATCCTGAATCCCGGCGTCTTCCGAACGGACGTAGTGGACGTCGTTGGTGGCCACCAGGGGGAGGTTCAGCCGGCGGGAGAGCGTGACCAGCCCCCGATTGATGTCATCCAGCTCGGGAACCCCGGGGTGGGATTGTAATTCCAGGAAGAAGCGTCCGGGGAAGCGCTCCGCAAACCAGGCAGCGACCGCCTCGGCCTCCTCCATCCGCCCCTGGGCCAGCAGGCGGGGGATCTCCGCCGAGGGGCATCCGGAGAGGACGATCAGGCCGTCCGCATAGCGTTCCAGCAGCGCTTTGTCGATGCGCGGTTTGTAGTAGAAGCCCTCCAGCTGGGCGATCGTGGCCAGCCGGATGAGATGACGCCACCCGGTTTCATCCATGGCCAGGAGGGTCAGGTGGTGAAGGCTCCGATCATCCGGCTCCCGATCCTGGATCGTGCGGCGGGCCAGATAGGCCTCCATCCCCAGGATCGGGCGGATCCCCGCCTCCTGGGCTTTTTGATAGAAGGCCACCGCCCCGTAGAGGACGCCGTGGTCCGTCAGGGCGATCGCAGGCATCCCCATTTCGACCGCCCGGCGGATCAGGTCGTCGAGTCGGCTCAGGCCATCGAGCAACGAATACTCGCTGTGGACGTGGAGGTGGACGAACGACATGAGGCCTTTCGCGCTGATCCGAATAGGGTGAGCCTGGAAAGAGGACGCGTCCGTTTACAGTTCACTTATACCACGATTCCCTCAGGGGAGGGAGCCATGGGAGTTCGCTTTAACTTTTAGGGGGCTATGTCCCCCAGGACGCCGATGGGGATTCGGTTCCGGCTCCTGCAGTTCGGTTCCCGTTGGGAGGGGGGAGGCCTCCTCTTCCATTGGGAAAGGGTGTAGAGGTCCTTCCCTCAAGCGGGGCTGGGCCGGTTAGGGAAAAGAGGAGGGCCCTCTTCAGGCGTGCGCTTCCGATGCGCTTCCGGCAGGCCGCCGCGAGCGCGGGATCGAGAAGCTGAAGGAGGAGCCGCGCCCCGGCTCGCTCTCCACCCAGATCCGTCCCCCGTGGGCCTCGACGATCGCCCGGGCCAGATAGAGCCCCAGGCCGGTCCCAGGGGTTTGACGCGCCCGCGCCGCGCTGGCCCGGTAGAACCGCTCGAAGATCCGCTCCTGCTCCTCCGGTGGGATCCCGATCCCTTCATCGGTGACGGTGACGATGACCTCCCGGGGCGTCGCGCGCCCGGAGATCCGGATGGTTCCGCCCTGAGGGGAATACTTGATGGCGTTGCTCACCAGGTTCGCCAGCACCTGTTCCAGCCGGCGCGGGTCGCCATGAACCAGCGGGAAGTCCGGCGGGAAATCCACCACGATGAAATGGCGATCGGTCTGGGGGCGGAAACGATCGGCCACCTGCTCGGCCAGCTCATCCAGGGCCACTTCGACGAACTGGAGCTCCAGCGCCCCGGCCTGGAGGCGAGAGGCATCCAGCAGGTTGTCGATCAGCTGGGTCAGCCGGTCCGCTTCCTCTTCGATAATGGCGGCGATCTGCCGCACCATGGTCGCATCCCATGTGGTGTCCTCGCGCCGCAAGGTTCCGGCATAGCCCTTGATGATCGAGACGGGCGTCTTGAGCTCGTGGGAAATGATGGAGATGAACGTGGATTTCAATTCCTCCGCCTCCCGGATGCGGGTCATATCCCGGACCACTCCGATGATATTCACCAGACGTCCGGTGCGATCCAGCAGGGGGGAGTAGGTGATCCCCACAGCCACCCGCCCGCCGTCGCGACGGACCAGATCGCCCTCCACATAGATCGGCCGATCGGTCGCCAGGGGCCACCCGCCGGCCTCCGCTTCCGCCAGCGTCATGCCGGAGCGCCGGGGATTGATGATCACCACCTCATCGTGGGGTCGCCCGATGGCCTCGAAAGGAGACCACCCGGTCAGTCGGGCCATCGCCCGGTTGAAGACCTGGATACGGTGGGCCGGGTCGAGGATGATCACGCCATCGGCGGTGGCTTCGATGATCGCCTCCAGCCGTCGCTTCTCCGTGGCCAGCTGCTGATAGAGCTTGGCGTTATGAACCGCGATGGCCGCCTGATCCGCAAAGGCGCGCAGGATCAGCCGATCATCGTAGGTGAAAGCGGTCCCGAAGGTACGGAAAACCACCAGCAGGCCCAGGAGGTCTTCTCCCACCATGAGCGGGAGGGCGACCGCTTGCTGGGCTTCCACCCGAAGCCAGCGGGCGATCTGGGTGAGCACCCGTTCCACTTCCGCCCGCCCCCAGGCCTCCGGGTAGGCAGGGAGCTTCGCCAGCATGGCATCCAGCTCCCCCCATTGGGTGTCGGGCAGGCCATACGCGGCGCGGATGGTGAAGGCATCCTCTTCCCGCAGGGCGATGAACGCCACCTGTCCAGCCAGCATCTCCGCTGCGGCCTCGACCACCAGCCGCAGCACGGTGTCGAGATCCAGCTGCGCGGTGATGGCCCGCGTGATTTCGAGGAGATAATCCCGCTGTCGAACCCGGAAATCCGTCAGCATTCTTCGCGCTCCGTTCGCCTGCCCCTTCCGTCTCGCCGGGGAGGCCTGTCCCGACGGTTGCCCAAGGAGATGGGTCTTTGGATCTCCCCTCGCCTCCTCATTATATTGCGGAAATCCCAGGTCTCCGATCGGGATGGTCATGCGGTGCCCGCCTCGGTTTTCTTTCCGCTGGAGATTTCAGGGAGCTGTTGACGTATGGTTGGGATCCCGGTAGAATAGAGCCCCGGTGTGTATCCCATTGGGGGAGGTGCGTCCTTGCCGAACACGCGATCCGCTTTGAAGGAGCTTCGCAAAGCCGAGCGAAGGCGCCAGCGCAACCGCGCCATCCGAACCCGGGTGCGGACGTTCGTGAAATACGCGCGTCAGGCCATCGCCCGGGCCGATCTGGAGGCGGCGCAGAAGGCGATCCGGGAGGCTTACCGGGAGCTGGACCGGGCGGCTCGCAAGGGGGTGATCCACAAGAACACGGCCGCTCGCCTCAAATCCCGTCTGATGCAGCAGTTCCACCGAACCTTCGGTTCGATTCAGGCGGCGGCCTCGGCCTGATGGAGGAAGCTTTCGCGGAGGGGGCGGATCACCTTCGATGGCCCGCCCTCCCCGGGGAAACCCATCCTTTTGTCTGCAGGATGAGCAAACGCGGTCTTCCCCCTCATCCTGCCGGTGCCGCATGAGCCCCATCGGGTCGTCCGGGAGGCGTTCCGTCAGCTCTCCCCAATGGCGGCCCGCCCCTGATCCGTGATCCCGTAAACCGGGTTCGCCAGGCTCTGGCGCACGAGACCGCGTTTGGAGAGGTCTTCCAGGATCCGGATCACATCCCGGGGGTTCATGGCCAGGTCACGAGCGATGGTGTAAGGGCTGTGGTATCCCCGATGATCCCGCAGGTAGATCAGGATCTTGCGCTCCGCCTCGCTGAACGCTGTCACCGCCATCGCCCACCTCCCGAGGCGCGCTTCATCGAGGGGTGGGGCGGACGTGCCCCCCGTCTGAGCGGATCTCCTTCCCCCTCTGTGCTGCAGAACAGCGCAAAGCAGGAGGGAAAAGGAGCAAGCTTCCCTCGCTCTACAGCGCTTCCGGTTCGGAATCCAGCTATAAAGTATTTTAACGCAACATGGGAACGTCCGTGGGGCAGGGCGCTGAAGGGTGTTTTCCCTGGGTCTGAGGATTCGCCTTGGATCCTCGTCAGAGGACCTCGGGGGCCGGGATGCCCAGGAGGTTCAGGGCGTTGGCCATCGTCTGACGGGCTGCGGCGACCAGGGCCAGCCGGCCCTCGCGGATCGGGGAAGGTGCTGTCAGGACCGGGCAATCCCGATAGAACTCATTGAACGCTTTCGCCAGATCGAACACATAGTTCGCGATCAGGAGCGGCTTGTAACGCTCCGCAGCCGCCTGCACCAGATCCGGGAAAGCGGCGATCGCCTCGATCAACGCGACTTCCTGGGGCTCCATGGCTTCGAAGAGGCGATCGCCCTCCAGGTGAACTGGCGTCTCCGCCTTCTCCAGGATGCGGCAGGCCCGCGCATGGGCATACTGCAGATACGGGCCGGTCTGTCCCTCCAGGTTCAGCGCGGCATCCCAATCGAAGACGATCACTTTGTTGTTGTCCACGCTCAGCATGCTGTATTTCATCACGCCTTTCGCCACCGCCTCTGCGATGCGCGCCTTCTGCTCCGGCGGGAGCTCGGGGTTCTTTTCCTCCACGATTCGGCGCGCCCGCTCCCGGGCCTCCGCCGCGAAGTCCTCGTAAAGCACGATCGTCCCCGCCCGCGAGGACATCTTCCCGCCGGGCAGGGTGACCATCTCATAAGCCAGGTGGTAGCATTTGCTGGCCTGGGGGAAGCCCCAGAGCTCCAGGATTTTGAAGATCTGCTTGAAATAAAGCGACTGGCGGACATCGACGACGTAGATCGAGCGATCGATCCGATATTGTTCGAATTTCCGCTTGGCCAGAGCCAGATCTTTGGTGGAATAGAGGGTGGTCCCATCGCTGCGCAGGATCGCCAGGGTCCGGTATTCCTCCTTTCCTTCCTGTCCCAGGAGGCGATCGATCTCCACCACCACCGGGCCATGGGGGCGCAGGTCTGTAGCGATGCCCTTCGCGATCAGCTCTTCGACGATACGCTTGCCCTCTTCTTCCACTTCGCTTTCGAAGAACCAGACGTCGAATGTGATGTCCAGCTCCTCATAGATCCGGCGGAACTCCTCCAGGCTCCACTCGCGGGTTCGTCGCCATAGCTCCAGCAGCTCCGGATCCCGCGCCTCCCAGCGGGCGAAGAGCGCCCGGATTTCCTTTTCATAGTTCCATTCCTCAGGGCGATGGCCGATCGCCCGATAACGGGCCTGTAGCGCAGCCACCGCCTGGCGATCCGCCTCTCCTCCTTTCCCCCGCCGGCCTTGGGCTTTCTCCGCCAGCTCTTCCAACCACTGGCCCATCGCCTCCCAGAGGGACCATAACCAGTCCTTATCCACGATGGCGTCGAGGTCCGGCAGCTCCCCGGTCGCCATCGCTCGAATGAGGGCGGCGGCGTCTTTCTGGCCCACCGGACCGGAAGCGGCGTGGGCCGTCAGGGCTTCCGAGAGGCGGCTCAGGAGGAACTCCCGCACCCAGGGGGTGATCCCCTCTTCCCGGAAGGCGCCCAGCAAAAACCGAACCACCTCCCGGCGGTAGGCATCGGCCTCCTCCAGGCGGGCCTCGGCCTCGGCGTAGATCTGACCCAGCCAGGCGCCCCGCCGCTCCGTGGGTTCTTCCCCCTGATGAAACCGAAGATATCCCCATAAGCACTTGATCACATGGGCCCCAATATCCCCAGGGTAGGTGGCCCGGATCACCTCGAAGCCCGCAAAATCCAGAATGCGAGAGAGGGCATCCCCCAGAACGGCGTTGCGAAGGTGGCCGATGTGGAAGGCTTTGTGGGTGTTGGGCTGGGAGAATTCCACCATCACCCGCTCACCTTTGGGGGCGCCCCGGCCATATGCGGGTCCCTCCCGAAGGACGGTCTCGATGACGAACCGGGCGACCTGAGAAGGATTAAAGTAGAAATTCAGGTAACCTCGCACCGCCTCCACCCGCTGAAAACGGGGATCCCCCTCCAGGACCCGGGCCAGGTGCTCTGCGAGGCGCTGAGCGATCTCCTGGGCCCGGGCCGGGACGTCCAGGTCAGGGCGGGTCTTTTTCTCCTGGGCGGCCAGTTGCATCGCCAGCGGCGTGGCGATACCCCAGGTATAGGCGAAGGGGAGATCCCGCCACTCCAGGACCGGGGGTTGGGGAAGGCCCAGGGCCTGCAGCGCCTGTCGGATCTGCTCAGAAGCCCACTCTCGATAGGCCGCCAGAATCATCGCGGATTCCTGTGAGCGGAGTTCGGGGGAATAAAACCAGCAGAGGCCGCCGATCGGCGGCCTCTGCGATATTCTATGGCGCGCCCGGCAGGATTTGAACCTGCGACCTTTGCCTCCGCAGGGCAACGCTCTATCCAGGCTGAGCTACGGGCGCGCAGATCATTTACATTTTAGCAGGATCCCGTGGCTATGACAAGCGGACGGCCAGAGCTCTTCCACGGCCCGATGGATCCGGCCCCCCTCTCACCGAGCCAGGCGCTACGGCTGATGCGGATTGAAGGTGCGGATGAAGGCGATGATGTCGGCCAGATCCTGATCGGTCAAAGCCGGGTTGCCCCCTTTCGGCGGCATATCCACCCCCGTGGTGTTGGCCGGATCCGTCGCCGGCCGCCCCCTCTTGATGAACTCCAGCAGCTGGGCATCGGTCTGCTGCCGCACGAAGGCGCTCGTGGTCAGATTCTTCCCCAGGCCGGGCAATCCTTTGGCGTCCGGCCCGTGACACGAGGCACATGTGCCCAGGAACAGCTGCTTGCCCTTCTCCGGGTTCCCCTGAAGCGCAGCCGCCGCCGGCGGGGAGGCCGGGGTCGACGATGCCGCGCTTCCCCCGGAGGGTGTTTCCGGCGAAGCGGTCTGAGGTTGGGGCATGGGATAGAAGATGACCGCCAGGACGACCAGCAGGGCCAGGCCGCTGATCACGAACGGCCAGGGGCCGATCCGCTGAGCAGGGACCTCGGGGACAGCGGCCACCTCTGTCGCCGGTGTGGGCGCTTTCGCCGTCGTCGCCGGGGCTTGCCCATAGGCCGCCTGGACCTCCCGGGTCAGCCAGGCCATGAGAATCGCCAGCAGGCTTCCCAGGATCAGCGTGGCCAGAAGAACGCCGACGATCAGAAGGGCGATCTGCACGGGTGGAAGCGTGGGCATGAACGTTCACCTCTTTGGAAGAGAATCCGCGTCGAGCATTCCGCTCTTCACGCTGGAAGCGCCATGCGGCTCCCCTGAGTGGGGACAGCTGGGTTGGGCGCTTCCAGCCCCAGCCATCCCGCCAGCGATTCGTTGAGGTTCGGCATCCAGATGAAACCTGATCGAATTCTATGGGAGGGAAGAAGAAACGTCAACCGGGCTCCTGGCGTTTTTTGGGGACCAAGATCCAGATTCCGCCTCACGAAAGAGCCCGAGAGGATCGCCAGCGGTGCGGCTCGGACAGGATCCGCTCATGGGCAGAGGGAAGCAGCCGATGGGCCAGCTGGAGCGTGAACAACCAGGCCAGGGTGGATTCGGCCCCCTGGTGGGCGCTGGGGCCGAGCGGCTCCAGGCCATCCCGGCATCCGCCGGTCTTTGGATCCGCCAGGGCGCATCCCCGATCGTTCCACCCGAGGAACCAGCCGACGCACCGCTCCAGGACTTCCAGCCAGCGGGCATCCCGAGTGGCTTCCCAGGCCCGCGCGGCCGCCTCCGCCATGGCGGCTCCCTCCAGGGGCTGCTGGGCGAACCGGGCCCTGGGTCCGCCCCGGGGGAACCATCCCCGGTTTCCGATCCAGGAGAAATGCCCACTCTGCGGGTCGGTCTGGATCTCCACCAGCCATTGCAGGGCATCCAGGCCCCATGCGACCCATCGGGGCTCATCCAGGCGATGCCCGGCGGCGATGAGCGCCGCGGGCAGAATTCCGTTATCGTAGGTGACCACCTCATCGCACCACCGCCAATCGGGCTGGGCGTGAGCCTGGAACCGATCCGCCAGACGCTGGGCCAGTGCTTTTACTTCCTCCCGCAATCGGAGATCGCCCGGAAACCGCTCGAAACCGGCCAGCCCCCCCAGAATGGCATACGCCCAGGGCCGCGGATGCTGAAACGCCTGGCTGGCCGGCCAGGCCTCCCGGAACAACGCGGCGGCGACGGCCTGGATCTCCTCCGGCCCGAACGCCATGGCCTCGCCCAGCGCCCAAAGGGCGCGGCCATGGGCATCCTCCGATCCGGCTTCCTCGAGCCATCGCCGGTCATAGCCCATGAAGTTGCGGAACCGCCCCCGTTCAGGATTCCAGGCATGGATCAGAAACGCCATATACGCCTTCATCAATGGAAGGAGGGAGGGATCCCGGCTTCGGGCCCATTCCCGCGCCATCACCAGCAGCCCGCGGGCGTTGTCATCGGTGCAGTATCCAAACTGTCGGTGCGGGATCGTCCCCCAGGCATGCTGGAGAAGTCCGGTCTCATCGGTGAGCTGGCGCAGGTGTTCCAGGCGCACCGCAGGCAACTTCGATGGACGGAAGGGAAGCCAGGCCGGGCGATGAACGGGCCGAGGGCATTCCAGGATCTTCCGGAACAGATCCAGGTAGCGGCGGCCGATGACCGGCCATGCCATCTCCCGTCCCCGCTCATAGGCGGCCCGACGCAACCGCTCCCGCTCCTCCGGATGGGAGAGCAGGTGGTCCAGCGCGCGGGCCATGGCCTCCGGATCCTGGAAAGGAACCAGGAGGCCCCGTCCATCCCCCAGGATCTCCTCTGCATACCACGAGGGTGTGGAGATGATGGCCTTCCCGCAGGCGAGGGCGTAGGTGAGGGTGCCGGAGACGATCTGCTCCCGCGCCAGATAGGGCGCGACATAGATGTCTGCCGCCATCAGGAAGGTCAGCAGTTCCTCTCGGTCCAGATAGCGATCCACGAAATGGATGTGATCCTGCAGTCCGGCCCGCGCGATGGCCTCCTCCAGGGATCGGCGGTAGGACTCGCCGAACCGACGGCGGACCTCCGGATGGGTGGCCCCCACGATCAGATACAGGAGATCGGGATGCCGGGGGACAAGCGTCTTCATCGCCTCGATCACGGTCTCGATCCCTTTATTCGGACTGAGGAGCCCGAAGGTCATCAGCACCCGCCGTCCCTCCAGCCCCAGGCGCGCCTTGTAAGGGGCGGGGTCCTCGAACGGCATGGCAGGGGCCCCATGGTCGATGCGGGTGATTCGCTCCGCAGGCACCCCATAACGTTCTATCAGGAATTGACGCGCTCGCTCCGACATGACCACTACACGATCCGCCCGTCGGGCGAGAGCGATTAAGATCCGCCGCTGGTTCTCAGACGGCTCGTAGAGGACAGTATGCATGGTGACCACGAGGGGTTTGCGCAACGCGTTCACCAGATCCAGCACATATTCACCATCCGCCCCCCCAAAGATCCCATACTCATGCTGCAGGCAGACCAGATCCACGGGGGCCTGGTTCAGGTAATCCGCCGCGGCCCGGTAGTCTTCCGGGATCCCATCCCGGATCTCGAAGGTTACCTCAGGGCCGTAGGCGTAGCGCTGAGGCGGATTGGTGAGGGCCACAATATGGACGATCCCGGAGCCGTCCAGCGGCTCCCCCTGGGCTTCTGCGATCGCCTTTGCCAGATCGTGCGTGAATGTGGCGATCCCACACCGTCGGGGCACATAAGTCCCCACCAGGGCGATCCGGATGCGATCTTTCATGATCTCTCACCTCCGTTCTCCGTGATGTGAGAGATCGATCGCCTCGGGATCGGACCTGAAGAGGGGCGAAATGACACGGTTGGGCTGGAGTTCAGGAAGGCAGGGCGACCCCCTTCCAAAGGCCCCGGAGAAGGCCCATCGCGTAACGGCGGAGCTCTGCCTTTGCCGGTTGCTTCCACGCTGGCCGATCGGGTGAGGGGGCGGGGCGGCGAAGGGGCCTATCCCACCTCTATACAGGGGCATAGCGTAAATAATCCAGCAGCGCGCGCAGATCAGCCGTCGCCATGGCGACGCAGGTGTCCGCCGCCCCGTAATACATCAACAGCTCCCCGGAGTGGGGATCCACCACCGCGCCGCATGGAAAGGTCACGTTGGGCACATCGCCGATCCGTTCGTAAGGAGCGCGGGGGCCGAACACCCACTCGGCGCTGCGCCGGATCACCTTCCGGGGATCCTCCAGATCCAGCAGGGCCATGCCGACGCGGTAAATCCGCCCCGATGCGGTCTGGCGCACGCCATGATAAAGGATCAACCAGCCCTCGGGCGTCTCTATGGGCTGAGGCCCCAGGCCCACCCGATCGGAATCCCACCAGCCCCCAGGGCGGGCTTCGATGATCACCGTGTGGTCGCCCCAGTGGCGTAGATCTGGAGAAAAGGAAATCCAGATGTTGGGGCGAGCTCCCGGCGCCGTGGGCATCGGGCGATGGATCATCGCCCATCGGCCCTTGAACCGGCGGGGAAACAGGCTGGCGTCCTTATCCTCCGGAGGGAGGATCGGACCGAGCCGATGGAAGACTTTGAAGTCCGCGGTCGTCGCCAGGGCAACCAGCGGCCCGCCCCGGGAGTAAGCGACATACGTCACCGCATACAGGCCTTCTTCTTCCAGAAATACAATCCGCGGGTCTTCGATCCCCCAGAATTCCTCAGGATGATGCAGGGGGTCCGGTAGCAGGGTGGGTTCGGAGTCCACCCGCCAGCCGCTTCGCCCATCGAGGCTACGGGCGACCGTAAGATGGGAAAGGCCCTGGAAATCCTCCACGCGGACCAGGAGGAGGACCTCGCCGTTGAAACGGGTGGCCCCTGGATTGAACACGGCGTTCGCCGGATACGGCCAGTCGGCCGCCGTCAGGATAGGATTTCCCGGATACCGATGGAAGAGCTCGGGCATGGGAGCTCGACTCCTGGTCAAAATGGAACGGTCATCGAAGAGAAGTATGCCGTTGCTTCCCCCGCAAGATCCGGAATCGAGCGGGTTGCCTTCGGCATGCCCCAGCGTCTTCCGACGATAGCCCTCCCCTTCCCCGATGGCCTCGCGGGACAGGAAGGGGAAAGAGCCTCCATGCAGCAGGATCTTTCCTTGCTCATAAAATATCCACCATATATCAGAAAAAGATTAGAGGATTTGATCCCCGCCTCAAGGCCTGGCGAACGGACCGATCGTCGCTTCCTAATGGAAGTCCGATCCGATGCGAGGCGCTCATTCAGCCCCAGATCAGGATGGAGGGTCCGTGCCGGGACATTACGGTATAATTCGGAGCGGCATGCCGGATTCGATCCCGGAAAAGGAGCCATTGCCTTTGCGGGTGCTCATCACCGGTGTCAGCGGCTTCGTCGGCCGTCATCTCGCCTCCATCTTGGCTCAGGAAACCGACTGGGAGCTGTGGGGATGGGCCCGGCGGTCGTGGACCGGAATTCCGAACCGTCTTCAGCTTGCCCGGGTAGACCTCCGGGATCCGGAGGCGGTCCGTCAGGGGCTTGCCCTTGTGCGACCGGAAGGCATCATCCATCTGGCGGCCCAGTCCGATGTGGCGGAATCCTGGAAGGATCCCTGGGGGACCTTCGAGACCAACGTGCGGGGCACCCTGAATCTGCTGGAGAGCATTCGGGCGCTGGGATTGCAGCCCCGCGTTCTGATTGTGACCTCGAACGAGGTCTACGGCTTAATCCGCCCGGAGGAGGTGCCGGTTCGAGAAGATCATCCCTTCCGCCCGGCCAACCCGTATGGGATCAGCAAGGCGGCCCAGGACTGGCTGGCCGCCCTCTACGCCACGGCTTACGCCATGCCGATCATCCGGGCCCGTCCCTTCAATCACATCGGTCCCGGTCAAGATCCCCGTTTTGTGGTCCCGTCTTTCGCCCGTCAGATCGCCTGGATCGAGGCGGGATTACAGGATCCGGTGTTGTGGGTGGGGAATCTGGAAGCCCGGCGGGATTTCACCGATGTCCGGGATGTGGCGCGCGCGTATCGCCTGCTGCTGGAGCGGGGAGAGCCCGGCGAGGTCTATAACATCGGGTCCGGTCGACCCCGTTCGATCCGGGAGGTGCTGGAGCTCCTTCTCTCCATGACCCAGGTGAACGTCCGGGTGGAGGTGGATCCCCAGCGCATCCGCCCCGTGGAGATCCCGATCAGCGCGGCCGACACCGCCCGGATCCGAGAGCGCCTGGGATGGGAGCCCCGCATCCCCCTGGAGCAATCCCTGCGGGATGTGCTGGAGGAATGGCGGGCCCGGGCCCGCGCGGAGCAACGGCGACCGGGGAGGTAGAGCACCCCAGCGCTCAAAAACTTAGAGGAGGTGCGAGGGAATGGAAATCGAGAAGAAGCGGGCTCTGATCACCGGCATCACCGGCCAGGATGGCTCTTACCTGGCGGAGTTCCTCCTGGAGAAAGGCTATGAAGTGATCGGGATGGTCCGACGCACCAGCACCATCAACTTCGAACGGATCCGCCATATCCAGGATCGCATCCTCCTGGTGCAGGGGGATCTGCTGGATCAGTCCTCCCTCATCGATATCCTGCGGGAATACCGCCCCCACGAAGTCTACAATCTGGCCGCCCAATCCTTTGTGCCCACTTCCTTCAAACAGCCGGTCCTCACCGGGGAGTTCACGGCCCTCGGCGTCACCCGCCTGCTGGAGGCCATCCGCCTGGTGGACCCTACCATCCGCTTCTACCAGGCCTCGAGCAGCGAGATGTTCGGGAAAGTCAGGGAGGTCCCCCAGAATGAGAACACCCCCTTCCATCCCCGCAGCCCGTATGGCGTGGCCAAGGTGTATGCCCACTGGATCACCGTGAATTACCGGGAGAGCTACGGGATGTTCGCGGTCTCGGGGATCTGCTTCAACCACGAGAGCCCGCGCCGGGGGCTGGAGTTCGTCACCCGCAAGATCACTTACACAGCGGCGAAGATCAAACTGGGCCTGGCCCACGAGCTCCGCCTGGGCAACCTGGAGGCTCGCCGGGACTGGGGTTACGCGCCGGATTACGTGCGGGCGATGTGGCTGATGCTGCAGCAGGACGAGCCGGAGGACTACGTGATCGCCACGGGGGAAACCCACTCGGTGCGGGAGTTCGTGGAGCTGGCGTTCGACTATCTGGGGCTGGACTGGAAGAAATATGTGGTGGTGGATCCCGCCCTCTACCGCCCCGCCGATGTAGATCTCCTGGTCGGCGATGCCACTAAGGCGCGGACCAAGCTGGGGTGGGCGCCTTCGGTGACCTTTGAGCAGCTGGTGAAAATCATGGTGGACGCTGATCTGGAGCTGGTGAAGCAGGAATATGGGATCCGGGAGGGCTGAGATGACGGTCATCCGCTTCGGCACCGACGGATGGCGCGGCCGCATCGCCGACGATTACACGTTCGCGAACGTCCGGCGATGCGCGCAGGGCTTCGCCCGGTGGTTGCTGGATACCAGCCAGGCGAAAGAGGGGGTGGTGATCGGCTACGATCACCGGTTCGCCTCTGAGCACTTCGCGGCGGCCTGCGCCGAGGTCCTGGCCGGCAACGGCATCCGGGTCTATCTGTGCGATCGGGCCGTGCCGACGCCGGTGATCAGCTACGGCGTGGTCGCTCGCGGCGCGGCCGGAGCCATCAACATCACCGCCAGCCACAATCCCCCCACGGACAACGGCTTCAAGGTCCGCAACCGTTTCGGGGGCGCCGTGGATCCTCAAGGCCTCATGGAGATCGAAGCCCGCATCCCCCCGGATGAGAGCGGAGTGAAACGGATGCCGCTGGCGGAGGCGCAGGCGAAAGGACTGGTGGAGATCTTCGATCCGACCCCTGCTTACATCGAGCATCTCCAGACCCGGGTGGATCTGGAAGCCCTCCGGCAGGCGGATCTCACCGTCGTGGTGGATCCGATGTGGGGGAGCGGGGCAGGCTGGTTGCGGCGGCTGCTTTCCCCCGGGCGCATCCGCATTGTGGAGATCCACGGCGAGCGCAACCCTATCTTCCCCCGCATGAAGCGCCCGGAGCCCATTCCCCCCAACCTGGAGGACCTGCAGGAGCAGGTGCGGGCCCTGAAGGCCGACGCCGGGATCGCGACGGATGGCGATGCCGATCGGGTGGGTCTGGTGGATGAGCGAGGGGAATTTGTGGATCAGCTGCGCGTCTACGGCCTGCTGGCCCTTTACCTCCTGGAGGTCCGGGGACAGCGGGGACCGATCGTCAAAACGCTCTCCACCACCTCCATGCTCGAGAAACTGGGGGAGCGATATGGGGTTCCGGTTTATGAGACGGGCGTCGGCTTCAAGTATGTGGCCCCGAAGATGCTGGAGACCGATGCCCTCATCGGGGGTGAGGAGAGCGGGGGATTCGCCTTCCGGGGGCATCTGCCGGAGCGGGACGGCATCCTGGCTGGCCTGTATCTGCTGGACTTCATGGTTCAGACAGGGAAGCGGCCCTCTGCGCTCATCGAGTGGCTCTTCCGTCTGGTCGGCCCCCATTATTATTCGCGCATCGATGTGGAATTCCCGCCGGAGCGCCGGGGGGAAACCCGGGCCCGGCTGGATCAGGCGCAACCGGAGCGGCTGGCCGGGCTCCGGGTCGTCCGGATCGACCGCAGTGATGGCTACAAGTTCTACCTGGAGGATGGCGGCTGGCTGCTGATCCGGTTCTCGGGCACGGAGCCCCTGTTGCGGATCTATGCGGAGACCACCACGCCGGAGCGGGTGCCGCAGCTGCTCGCCGCGGGCCGCGCCCTGGCCGGTCTTGAGGGGTAGAAATTCATAGGCTCCCCGGGCCTGACAAGATCAGGAATCATGGCCCCGATGACGCTGATCGATACCCATTGTCACCTGGACGATCCTGCCTTCGATGAGGACCGGGAGGAGGCGCTGGCCCGGGCGCGGGAGGCCGGGGTGGAGGTCCTGGTGATCCCCTCGGTGACCCTGGAGCGGATCCCGGCCGCTTTGCAGCTGGCGGAGCGTTATCCCGGGATCTATGTGGCGGTGGGGATCCACCCCCATGCGGCCTTGACCTTCTCGCCAGCGGCCCTCACGCAGCTGCAGGAATGGGCCCGGCATCCCCGGGTTGTGGCGATCGGAGAGATCGGCCTGGATTTCTATCGGGACCTTTCCCCCCGGGAGGCGCAGCGCGAAGCGTTCCGGGCGCAGCTGGAGCTGGCCGGCGAGCTGGGACTGCCCGTGATCATCCATCAGCGGGAGGCCCGGGACGCTGTGATGGAGGAGCTGGAGCGCTGGGTGGCTGCCCGTCCAGGCGCTTGGGGGATCCTGCACGCGTTCTCCGGGGACGCGGCCATGGCCCGGGCGGCCGCCGCCTGGGGCTTTGCCCTGGGCATCGGAGGACCCATCACCTATCCTCGCGCGGAGGCGCTTCGGGAGGCCGTGCAGGCGGTCGGGGCCTCCGCGCTGGTCCTGGAGACCGATGCGCCCTATCTGCCCCCTCAGCCCTATCGAGGGCGTCGGAATGAGCCGGCCTATCTCCGGCTGATCGCCGAGGCCCTGGCTCGCGTCCTGAACCTTCCCCTGGAACACATCGCTGAGCAAACCCATCGGAACGCCCGGCGGATCTTCCGGTTTGGGGAGGGCGAAGGGTGAACGGGGCGCTGAGGGATCTCCCGCACCCCATGACGGAGAAGAGCAGGCGCTCTGGGCGATGGGATTTTGTGGAAATATTCACTTTCCTGTGACAGAACCGGGAGGCTGCTTTAAAATGAATGTAAGGTGGGCACAGGGCCCCCCTTTCCGACTCGTATCCTGAACCTAGGTAAACCGGGAATGCCTCTCACGGTGCAATATGGACCCTCATTGCGAAGGATCCAGGAATGGCTCCGCGAGGATCTGGAGCGGGTGGAAGCCCGGATGCGGGAGATCCCGCTGACCTTCGAGCCCCTCAGGACCGCAGTGGATCATCTGCTCACGGCGGGAGGGAAACGGATCCGCCCCCTGCTGGTCCTCCTGACCGGCCGGCTTTACCGGCCTGCGGATGACGCAATGGTCAGCCTCGCCGCTGCCGTTGAGATGCTGCACACCGCCACCCTCATCCACGATGATCTGATCGACGGCTCTCTTCTTCGACGAGGGATCCCAACCCTCAACGCCATCTGGACCCCGGCGGCGACTGTGCTCACGGGGGATTATCTCTTCGCCTATGCGGCTTCTCTGGCCGCGCGCACGGAGAACGTCCGGGTCATGGCGATCTTCGCCCGCACGCTGATGACGATCTGCGAGGGCGAATTGCATCAGCAGTTCGGCGAGCGCGAGGCGATGCGGAACCGGCAGGATTACCTGCGACGGATCTACGCCAAGACCGCGGCCATGTTCGAGCTGGCCACCGAGGCCGCGGCGGTGCTGGCGCAGGCGCCGGAGCCGGAAGTCGAGGCCCTGCGGCAATACGGGGTGGATCTGGGCATGGCCTTTCAGATCATGGACGATGTCCTGGACTTCACAGGGGAGGTGCAGGCCATGGGCAAGCCGATCGGCAACGATCTGCGTCAGGGGCTGGCGACCCTCCCCGTGTTGCTTTACCTGGAAGAGCACCCGGAGGATCCGCTGATCCTTCAAATCCTGGAGGGAAACTCCGGGGATGATCGGATGATCGAAGAGGCCGTGCGGCGGATCCGGGATTCAGAGGCCATCGCGCGTTCGGTGGCGGAGGCTGAAGCGTTTGTGCGTCGAAGCCGGGCCCATCTTCAAGGCCTGCCGGACGGCCCCGCGTGGCATGCGCTGTGGTCCCTCGGAGATCATATCCTGCGCCGGGATCGCTGAGTCATTCCCCCGTGGGGACGGCATGTGCTCCGCGCGTTGCGCTTCCCTCGATCAGCCAAGCGTTCCTCAAATGGACGTCTCCGTGATCATTGTGAGCTGGAACGTCTGGGAGTGGCTGGCTCCCTGTCTGGACTCGGTACGGGGGGCGCTGGGCGCGCTGAAGGGGGAGATCATCCTGGTGGACAATGCCTCCACGGATGGGACGCCGGAGCGGGTGCGGGAGGCTTTTCCGGAAGTCCATCTCCTGGTCAATTCGGTCAATCGGGGCTTCCCGGCGGCGAACAACCAGGGGATGGCGGTTGCCCGGGGCCGTTATTTTTTCCTGCTGAACCCGGACACCCGGGTTCTGGATCGGGCCATCGAATCCCTGGTGGCCTTCGCCGAAGAGCACCCGGAGGCCGGCGTGATCGGCCCGCAGCTGCTGAATCCTGATGGGACCGTTCAATCCTCCCGCCGCCGGTTCCCCACGTTCTGGACGGCCCTCTTCGAGAGCACCTGGTGGCAGCCTTACGCGCCCCGCAGGATCCTCCGACGGTATTACGTGCTGGATCGGTCGGATGAGGAGATCCAGGAGGTCGACTGGGTGACGGGGGCGGCCATGCTGGTTCGTCGGGAGGCGGTGGAGCGGGTCGGGCCGATGGATGAGGGATTCTTTATGTATGCGGAAGAGCTGGACTGGTGCCGGCGGATGCGGGCGGCGGGCTGGCGGGTGTTTTATTATCCCCGGGCGAAGGTGATCCACTATGGGGGGCGGAGCAGCGATCAGGTGCCCGCGGTGCAGCATCTGGCCTTCCAGCGAAGCAAAGTCCGCTACTTTCGGAAGCATCACGGCCGGATCGCCGCGGCCGCCCTCCGATGGTTTCTGATTGGACAATACCTGTGGCAGATACTGGTGGAAGGATCGAAGGCGGCCCTGGGGCACAAACGGGCGATGCGCTGGAAGCGGGTTCGGATCTATGCGCAGGTTGTGCAGGGCCTGCTGGTGGATCAATGAAAAAGCAGGACGACCGGCTTAGGCCGATATGCCCCTTCTATGTAATCAGCAGGTGGGCCACAGCCCGGTTCCCCCTGGGGACGAAACCCGATGGGGAGCTCCCCAGAGGGGGGAGGGATGGCCTTCATGGTCTCGAGAAAGGGGTGAACAGACCATGTCCTCTTCTCATCCGGAGATCCGGGCAGTCCTTCTTGATCTGGATGGCACCCTCTACACGGCAGAGGGTCCGATCCCGGGCGCGGTGGAAGCCGTCCGGGCCCTCCGGACCCGGGGGATGACGGTCCGCTTTGTCACCAATACCACAACCCGCAGCCGCCGCGCCCTGGCCGAGCGGTTGACCCTCATGGGCTTCCCGGCTCTCCCGGAGGAGATCTACAGCCCCCCATGGGCCGCCGGTCGCTTCTTGAAGGCCCAGGGCGCCCGGGCCTTCCTGCTGGTGCCTGAGGGCGCCCGGGAGGACTTCGCAGGCGTCCAGGAGGATGAGCAGCGGCCCGATTATGTGGTGGTGGGCGACCTGGGGGACGCGTGGACCTTTGATCAGCTGAACCGGGCGTTCCGGTTGATCCTGGAGGAGGGCGCGGCCCTCATCGGGCTGGGGCGAACCCGCTATTATCGGGCGGCGGATGGGCTCCGGCTGGATGTGGGGCCCTTCATCGCCGCCCTCGAGGAGGCGACCGGACAGAAGGCCCTGATCCTCGGGAAGCCGGATCCCGCCTTCTTCCGGTTGATCCTCGAGGATCTCCATGTGCCGCCGGAGCAGGCCGCGATGGTGGGGGACGATATCGAGGTCGATGTCGGCGGGGCGCAATCGGTGGGGATGCGGGGCGTCCTGGTGCGGACCGGCAAATTCCGACCGGCCGATCTGGAGGGGTCGATCCAGCCGGATGCCATCCTGAGCTCCGTGGCGGAGCTCCCCGCGTGGCTGACGGGAACAAGGTGATGGGGGCCGCCGAGGCGGCCCCCATCCCGTTTCCCTCGGTTTCGGTTACTTCCCTTTGCCCTTCCCCTGGCCGGGTGGAGTCTCCGGCCGTTTCTCCTGTCCGGGCGGGGTTGTGGGGCGTTGCTCCTGGCCGGGCTTGTTCTCCGGGCGGTTCTCCAACCCGGGGGGCATCGCCGGCCGCTTCTCCAGGCCAGGCGGCGTCTCCGGCTTCCCACCGCCCTTCTTCGGCGGCATCGCCGGCCCGGCCTCCACGTTCTCACAGTGCGGGACGCCCATCTTCCCCTCGTTGAAAGCCGCCAGGATCTCCGACCAGCCGATGAGGGTCTGGCCCTCCGGCGACGATGCCGGGACGCCCGGGCCGTGGCTGCTGAACCAGGCAGTCGCATCATGGATCACGGCCGCCACCTCTGCCGGCGGCGTCGCGCCGTTGGCCATATTCAACACCGCCGCGATGTATTGATGGGCCAGGATGTAGTAAGCATCGCCCCGCGGGGCCGTCCAGAGGACCTGCATCCAGGTCTTCCCACTGGAGAAGAAGGGATCATTCGGGGAGTGGCCCGCCGGCCAGGCATCCGGGTGGGTCTTCCAGAAGCCCTGGGTGAGCACGCAGCCGACCGGGCACGGCGGCGCCGTCAGATGAACCACCGCCCCCGCGGTTCGGGTCTCATGGGTGTCGGACTCGGTGAGGGTGGCGATGTTGTGGAGCTCCGCCGTCGCGTTACAGACGCTCTCATTGGTGATGGTCTTGTGGAAGGAGATCGAGCCGGAATCGGAGAACGCCCACGGTCCGGTCTCGCTGGGCATACAGGCGAAGCCGGCAGGACAGTGCTCCGTATCCGTCACCGTTGCGGACTTGTCCACCTCCACCAGGGTGGGATGTTCCGGCAACGAGAAAGCGACCTTGGGCTCCGGCCCGAAGGGTTGGCCGAGATGCCCAGAGTGATTGGTGATGGTGACAACGGCATGGTTGCGATACTGGGTGACGCCAGCGGGCGGTTCGAAGGGGATTTCATACGGATAACAATGGGACTCGCCGGGGCCCAGGGAAGGCTTCGCGCTCACATCCAAGGTCACCGTGATGAACGGGGTCCAGTCGGTGATCTCGGGCGGCTTCTTGAACTCCACCACATCGATGATCGTCAGCCCCGCTGTGGCGACGCCCCCGGTGTTAGTGACGCAGATGGTGCCCCGCACGCCGGCGATCTCCGCCTTGGCCGCCACGTGGCGGGTGGCGGTGATCGTGTAGTGCACCTCGCCTGATCCGCCCTTCGCCAGGGTGAGGGCATCCGGCGTCACGGTCTTTTCCACAGACCAGTCGTAGGTGATCACATGGGTCCAGAAGCCCTCCGCGGTTTTATTCGCCTCGATGCTGGTGCCGGATTGGCCCTGCGAGGGATCCGCACGCGGAGGGGCGATCTCGCGGCCTCCTGGGAACCCCGAGACCACAGCGGCAAGGCCGGAGGAGCCGCTGCCACCAGCGGCCATGGCCGTGCCCAGAATCAACACCCCCAGCGTCAGCAGCGCCAGACCGACGGCCATCCCGGCGCGCATCCACGCGGTCCTCATGGTCTACCTCCTTTTTAAGGTTGGGTAGGGTTGGGGATCGTTCGGCCCGAACAACCGGCTGTGCCCGCATGGTCCGGGCGATCGCTCGGGGATCCGAGGGCTTCGGCCGGAGGGGCACCCCCTGAATGCACAACGCCACACCCTTCCCTCTTAGAAGACGAGCAGAGCCTGTCCCTTGCTATATGAACCCCGTCGATCGCCGAGTTATCTATTCAAGATACCGGCCGGATCGCATCAAAAGTTGCGATATAAATAGTGAGAAATTTTATAACTATCCGATAAGTTAAAGATTTTATACCATGTGGATGCCTTGATCTCGAGGCTCCGACCTGGGCTTAGAGGAAGGGGTTCTTCTCGGGCGACGGCGCGGCGCGGAGAGGGCGAGAAAAAAGGGAAAGGGGCGGGCTGCCGGGCTTGCGTCGAGGGGAGAAGCGAGGGGGGGCTGGGGCCACCTTTGGTGGCCCCAGCCCCCTGGATCTATTGTTCTTCGCGGCTGGCCTCGATAGCCAGCTCGATGAACACAGCGGAGGTCCACCCGAAGATCGGAGCCGCCCGGGGCGGACGGGCTCCGGTTTCGGGATGATAATACTCGTAAAGATCCGGATGGCCCAGGGCCAGCTCCAGCGTTCGACGCCGCAGCTCCCGGGCCAGGTCGGCGTATCCGCATCGGAACAGCCCCTCGATGAACAGGCGGTTGATGTTCAGCCAGGTGGGGCCGCGCCACATCTGCTCTGGGTCGTAATGGGGATCGTCCATGGCCACCGTGGGGATGGGATAGCGCGGCCAGAAGGCGTGGGGATCCGTCAGATGTGCGATCAGGCGCTCCACCATCGCGGGGGGGAGCCGGCCGGTGAGCAGCGGGTAAAGGCTCAGCGGGGTCTTGATGCGGACCGGTGTTTCTCCCCGCAGGGGCCAGAACAGCCCGGCTTCTTCATCCCACATGGCCTCGATCATCCGGCGGGTCAGCGCCTCTGCCTCCGCCCGCCACCGCGCTGCATCCTCCCGCTCCCCGATCACCTCCGCGATGCGGGCCAGATGCTCCATCTGGATCACCAGATAGGTGTTCAGATCCGGCGACTCCACCGGAACCCCCTCGTCCCACACCGGGGAGTCATCCCATCCTGAGGAATACGGATGGTTATACTGACACAGGCCGTCCCGATCATCATCATTCCGCTCAAACCACCAGTTGTTCCATCGCACCAGCGGTTCGTAGATCTCATCCAGGAAATCCCGATCTCCACCCATCTCGTAGATTTTCCAGGCGGCCCAGGCCGTAATGGGAGGCTTGGTGACATCCGCGTCCACCGGGACGGGAAGATGAGTCACCCGCCCTTCGTCGTGGACGGCATCAGGCACCATCCCATCTTCTCGCTGGTGATCCAGAACGAGGCGGATCTGGTCTTCCGCCAGCTTCAGGTCCACGTAGCGATAAGCCAGGGCGTGGAAGCACGCATCCCACTGCCACACGCCCACATAGTGGATCTTGCTGGGGGTCATCCCCTCACGCGTCATGTAGTAGCGCGGGGAGATCAATCCGGCCCGCATCACCCACCAGGCATAGTAATACTGGGGCGCCAGATCTTCCCGGACGGGCGGGGCGGCGGCGAACCAGTCATGCCAGCGGGCCTCCGCCTCCAGAAAGACAGGGAGGGCCGGGTGGATGGACCGGTTGAACCCGAGGCGCGGGGTGATGTTGAGCAGGACCGCGGCATCGGGGGTCGGTTCGATGAGGAAGGTCACCCGGAACAGCCCGGGGCCGGCCGATTCGATCTGGTTGAGCCGCAGGCGGGCGTTGGTGGTGTAAGCCAGGTTGCGCACCCCCCGCAGGACCCCTCCCCGGCGGTCGGCCCGCGCGGTCTCCGCCTGGGCGATGAACTGGATCCCGATGGCCTCGGCAGGCAGGGCGATGTAAAGGGCCTCCGGATCATTGAAGGTCATCCCGATGGTGCCGCGGGGGGTGTGGAAGAACACGGCGTGGGGATAGGAGACGAAGGAGGCGGGGAGCGGCTCGCCGTCCGGGCCGAGGAACACCATGCGCTCCACGATCGGCCGGCGGTGGCGATAGTCCCCGAACTTCTCCTGTTGTTTCTCCCAGCGCTCCGCCAGCCTGATGAACAACCCCGGCACCCCGGGGCGCAGGTCCTCCGCGAACACCATCATGCGCGAGGACCGCTCGCTGAACGGCACGTGGTAGAGGTCCAGCCGGCCCTTCAGCAGGCGGCAGAACGGACTCCTCGGTTCCTCCCATCCGATGGGAAAGGCCATGGAGGGTCTCGCTCCGGGTCTGGATTCCTCAGGCCCTGTCTGTCCTCCCCCGGATTATAGAAGGCTGGAGATGGCGGTCAACTTTTCCCCGCCGGGGAAGAGTGGAATGCGGTGCCTAGGCGCCGCACTCACAGGCTCACCCGCATCATCCGTCGGATCACCAGGAGGCCCAGGAGCACCAGGAGGAGGATCAGGCCGAGCATGGCATAACCCGGGAGGCCGCTGGTGAAGAAGCGCATCATATAGCGTCGGTTGAGCGGGAAGAGGACCAGCCACAGGAACAGGGGAAGCACCGCCAGGATCTGGGCGCTGAGCCGATAGGAGGCGGTCATCACCCGGATCTCGTTCTGCAGGTGGACCCGCTCCCGGATCCGGGAGGCCACCCTTTCCAGGAACTCCGAAAGGTTCCCCCCTACCTGCTGGTGGATCTGGATCGCCGTGATGGCCAGCGAGAGGTCCTCGCTGGGCACCCGCTCCCGCATATGCTCCAGGGCCTCGGTGATTGAGAAACCCAGCCGGACCTCGATCAGGACCCGCCGGAACTCGTCGGCGATAGGGGAGGGGAGCTTCACGGCGATCTCCTCGATCGCTCGAACCATGCTTCCGCCTGCCCGCAGGACGCCGGCGATGAGAAAGAGGGCATCGGCCAGCTGAAGCTCCAGGCGGCGACGGCGGACATCGCGGCGGTGATGGAGGAACAGAAAAGGGAGCGCGCCCCCTGCCAGCGCCCCCAGCAGGGCAAAGCCATGGAGACGGTAGACCTGAAGCCCGATCCATGCGCCCAGCGCCGCCAGCCCCACCGTCAACCCCATCCACTCCAGGGGATGCCAGGGGAGATCGGCCTCGGCCAGCCGGCGGCGAAGCCCGCGCGTGATCCCGCGCTCCAGGTCCCGGAGCCGGCGTTCGAGGCCCTGGAGCACCGTCCGTCGTTCCCGGAGCCACGTTCGGACAGCCTGCAGGCGTTCCTCCAGCGGGCCCGGCCCGGTCTCCAGCCCCCATGCCTGCGAGGCGAAGGCGAGGAACGCTTCCTCCGGGTTCCCCTCAAGAGCCGGTGGAATGCGGTGCCTAGGCGCCGCACTCCCGAAGGGCGTCTCCTCCGGCTCTTCCTCCAGATCGAGCAGGATCCAGGCCAGCAGGAGGCCGATGAGGCTGAACCCGATCCCCACGATCAGCATGGTGCTCATCATCGCAGGAGCTCCACCTGTGCGGTGCCCGCCGGGCATACGGTGGGATCAAAAGTGAGTTGAAGAGATCCCCCCCTCCCATCCAGCGCCTTCCCGTAAACCGCGCCGCGATCGGACCATGCCTGGCCAATTGCGGAAAGCTTCACCGGCCCCCCGCGGGCCAGGATCAGGCCGACCCACTGGAAATCGGAGGTGGTGATGGTGATCGCCTGGCCGGCGACCAGCAAGGGGGCACCCCGCTGAGGGTCGTTCAGGGCGGGTTGGAGGACATATGGATTATCGGAATCATCCAGGATCAGCGATCGGGTGGCCGCCAGGGTAACCGTCGCCCGGATTTGGCCTCCTCCCCGACTGCGAAGAAGCTGCGCGTCCCCCTCCAGGTAATACAGGCCATCCTGCAGACGGACCCGCTGGGCGGTGATGCACTGACCGGGGACTGGGGGCACGGCTCCCCCTCGATGCGCATCGAGCTGGATCGGCCGGGTCGGATCCTGGGGCCGGATACAGTAGCGATCTCCTCCATAGGCGTTCCACAGGGAGCCGCCGGGGGCGAAGTCTTCCGGGGCATAGAGCGGAGGCAGGGGCTGGAAGGGAACCTGGATCCGCCCGTTCCCACATTGAACCGCGGGCCCGATGTTCGCCGTCGTTCCATACTCGCACGCCCCGCCGATGGTGCCTGCCCCCTGGAGGGTGAGGCTTGTCCCGGCGTGGACGCTGCCGTTGATGTTCAGAGGGGCGAACTGGGCGCGCAGATCGTTCTCCGCGAAGAGGCCATGGGCGCAGGCGGGGGCGGATCGATAGAGAGCCGTCGCCATCGCCCGGACCTCCATCGGATCGAAGCCGAAGACGCCGGCGAAGAAGGCGTCGAACCGGTTGATCACGGTGACCTGAACGCCCCGGGCGGCGGGCGGGATGCTCCCGGAGCCCACAGGTCCCAGGACCTGGCCGTTCTCGTCCACGTAGAACGCCTCGAAGGCATTGGGAGCGCCGTCCACGTTGAAAACACCATGGGCGTCGATCGCCTCCCGCATGGCGATCAGGAGATCCGTCTCGCTCCCGCCCTGACGCCGGATCTCCCACAGCCGTCGCGTGCCGGCGAGGGCGGCGGCGTCGGCGGCGTTCTGGGCCCGCCGCCGCTGCGCGTAGGCGTTGCCCCCATCGATGGCCAGCGCCAGCAGCGCCAGGAGCGCCGCGAACGCCAGCGCGATCAGCACCAGGGCCTGCCCCCTGTATTTCATCTCGCCCCTTACGGTTCAAGGGTCAGAATGTTCTGTCCTGTTGATCCTACACCGCCCGGCGGCTTGCCCTGATAGGACAAAAGTCCAGGGATTCGGATTATTCTATGAAGCGTTCCGGCCCCGGTTGCTCGCCTGGCCTGGTCAGCCAGGGGAGGATCTCGGGGGGGACCAGGGTGTCCACCGGCTCTCCCCGCGCCAGCCGCTGGCGGACCTCGGAGGAGGAAAGGGTCGCGAAAGCCGGGTCGAGGGTCAGGAAAGCGATCCGGGCTCGATAGGCTGCCCGCGATGGCGCCTGCAGGAAGGCTTCCAGGGAGGGACGATCCCAGGGCGGGCGGGGGGCGACCAGCAGGTGAGCGGTCTGGAAGAACGGCTCCAGGGCGGATTCCATCGGGATGTCCGGGTAATAGCGAGGATCGAACAGGCGGACCATCGTGTCGCCGCCCATGACGAAGAAGAGCTCTGGCCCTTCTCCCACGTTCTCCCGCAGGGCCTGGGCTTTCTCGAAGAACCGGGCGCGGTTGCAGAGGGCCACGCTCCACCCTGGGCGCGCCCGGGCGATCGCCTGTAACATCGCCAGGCGCTCCGGTAACGGGAACCCGGAGAGGGGCTTCTCCACATGGGTGATGGCGAGCAGGAGCACGTTTTCTTCCAGCTGGAAGGCTTCCCGGGCGGCCTCCAGCAGGGCGAGATGGGCTCGGGTGGGCGGATTGAAAGAGGCGGATAAGATCCCGATGCGTCGCGCCCCGGGACCCGCGCGATGGACCCAGCGCCATTGGGGCGGAGCCTGGGGGTCCAGGCCCTCCAGCTCCGGCGTTCGAGGGTGAGCCCTATCCCTTTGCACGGGGAAGCGCCTCTCCACTGGCTCGGAGAACCGGTTCGGGCGACCGCGGTGGCAGCCCGAGGGCTCTCTTCTCTCAAAAGGAACGCGATTCCGCTCCGCTCAGCGCGCGAAGGGCGCTGGGGAGCCGGGGGACCAGATCCCCCGCGGTCACGCCGGCCGCCCCGATCTCCTGGCGCGCCCGTTCCCCCGCGAGGCCGTGGAGATAGGCGCCCAGCGCGGCGGCCTCAAACGGCGCCATCCCCTGGGCCCGCAATCCCGCGATCGCCCCTGCGAGCACATCCCCCGTTCCCGCGGTGGCCATAGCGGGATTCGCAAAGGGCATCACCAGCGCCCGTCCATCGGGGGCGGCCACCACCGTGAATGCCCCTTTGAGCACCACCACGTGGCCCCAGGCCTGTGCGAACTGTCGCGCGATCCCCAGGCGGTCTTGCTCGATGGCCGCTTTCTCCAGCCCGGTCAGCCGGGCCATCTCGCCGGGATGGGGGGTGAGGATCGCCGGGCCGGGCAGGCGGGCCGCCCAGTCTTTCGCCTGAGCGAGGGCGTTCAATCCATCCGCGTCCACGATCAGCGGGGGCCAGGCAAAGGAAGGTGCCGCCGGCTTTGTCGTTTCCTCTTCTTCAATATGAAAACCGATGCGCCCCCGCCGGATGGCCCGCTCCAGTCCGAACATCCCATGCACGAAGGCGATGGCCTCTTTCTCCTGGGTCAGCCCTGGGCCCAGGACCATCGCGGCGTAGCCTTCGACAGCCCGGGCCAGGACCTCCACGGCGTCGGGGATCAGGACGCCGAGCTCATCCGGCAGCAGGATGTAGGTGATCTCGGTGGTTTTCGCCGCCAGGACGGGATAAATCGCGCGGGGGATGGCCAGGGTCACCCAGCCTGCGCCGACCCGCGCCGCCGCCTGAGCGGCCAGCCAGGGCGCGCCGGGGTAGGGGGTGGAGCCGGCGACCACCGCCACTTTCCCGAACGTGTTTTTATGGGCGTCCGAGGGACGGGGTGGACACCACGCCCGGGCCGTGGCCGCGTCCATCACTTCGAAAGCGCCTTCCGGCACCCACTTGGCCTCGATCCCGATATCGGCCACCACCAGCTCGCCGACGGCATGGGCGGCCGGGAACCGGAAATGTCCGACCTTCGGATGAGCGAAGGTCACCGTGAGATCCGCGTGGAACGCATGGGGATCCAGCTCCCCGGTGTCGTAGTTCATCCCGGTCGGTCCGTCCACCGCCACCAGCCAGGGCTCCGGCGGCGTCCGCGGAGGCCATGCGTCCGGGATCAGGGGGGAACCCGGGGCGAAGAACGAAGCCGGCCACGGCCGTCGATCGCTCACTTCCGCCCGCACGATCTGCAGCATGCGGAGGAGATCCCCTTCCAGAGGCCGCGTGGTCCCTGTCCCCAGCAGGGCATCAATGATCACCGCAGCGCTTCGGACCCAGAGGCGCAGCACTCGCCACGTGCGGTCGTCCGCTGCCTGGGCGATAAAGCAGCCGGCCGCCTTCGCCGCCTGGAAGACCGGATCGGTTTCCTCACGGGGCTTCAGCAGATAGCAGGCCACCTCCGCCCCGGCCTCCTTCAGGAAGCGGGCGGCGGTCAGGCCATCGCCGCCGTTGTTTCCAGGGCCCACCAGCACCAGGATGCGTCGGCCCTGAACGGACATCCGTCGCATGATCTCAGAGGCCACGGCGCGGCCGGCCCGCTCCATCATCCGCGCATAGGTGTGGCCGGCCGCATCCGCGGCCGCTTCGGCCTGGCGCATCTGAGCCACCGTCAGCACGTTCATCGCTCCAGCTCCTGAACGGTCGGATGCTTTCCCCTTTTCCCGGTGATCTCCGGGAGGAATCCGCCTGAGGATGTTCGGGCGGGGCGCCCTCGGCGATCCCCTTGCCCCGGGAGGGGCTTCCCCTCCTCCTTCGATCCAGAGGGCGATGCCTGGCCTCCCCGATCCGAGCCATTTCTATTCCTGACTATCGTAAAATATACCCGAAAGCCGCGGGAAGGGATGCCAGGAGGATCGAGATGCGCCCGGAGCTGGGCTTGATCGTGCAGGAGCCCTACGCGACCTACATCGTCTCCGGCGAGAAGACCTGGGAGATCCGCCGGTATCCCACCCATATCCGGGGGCGCATTGGGATCGTCAGCCATCGGGGATGGATCGGGACCGCCGTGCTCACCGAGGTCCGGGGCCCTGTTCCGGTGGAGGCGCTCCGGCGGAAGTTCGCCCAGCACCGGGCGGATCCGGAGTTTCTGGAGGCCTACGCGCGGGGCCGGCCCCTCTACATCTGGGTGCTCACGGACCCGCAGCGCTTCCCGGAGCCGATCCCGATTCACCGCCCGCGCGGGCCGGTGGTCTGGATCCGGCTGGAGGAGGCGCTGGCGGAAAGAACGCGGAAGCGGTAGGGGGAGCCCGGAGGCCGTTTCCCTGGACCATGGTCGGATCGCCGCTCATTTCCCCCGGGCGGACACCCGGAACAGACCGTAACCGGTGATCAGGGTGAGATCGGGTTCCAGGCCCTGGATGACCTCCGGGCGATGGGTGGCGGCGATGAGGGTGATGCCGTGCTGGCGGCAGAGGGCGGCCACCTTGCGGGCCACCCGCAACGCCATCTGGGGATCCAGGTGGGCGGCGAACTCATCGATCAGCAGGAGATTCGGCCGCCGGGCTAAGAGATAGGCGATGCGAGCGCGCTCCTTCTGCCCCGTGGATAGCTCGGAGAAGCGCGCGCGATAAAGCACCGCATCGGCGATCCCGGCGACGTTCAGGACCTCGATCGCCAGCACCTCATCCTCGGTGAGGCGGTAAAGCGCCTCCAGGATCGTCTCCTCGTTGAACTCGGGCTCGACCTCGCCCGGCAGATAGGCCGCGGCCTGCACGTTCTCCGGCATCTCGATGCGGCCGAACTGCACCCGATACAGCGGATCCCGCCGCCCGGTCGCGGCGCCGTAAAGCAGGCGCAACAGCGTGGTTTTCCCCGCCCCGGAAGCGCCGATCAGCGCCACGATCTGCCGTGGGTGGATGGTCAGCGAGACGTCCTTCAAGACGATCTTCTGGATGGTCCGCTCGTGGACTCCGAAGGCCTCGAGGATCTCCTGGAGCGGCGGGGCCATCCCGCTCAGGCTCAGCGTGTTTTCGTAACGGTAGGTGACATGGTGCAGGCGGATCGGCCCCGCCAGCGGCTCGACGGATCGGAAAGCCGGGCGATACAGCTTCCCCTGATGGACGCGCGCGACCGGATCGGTTTCATAAAATCGTTCCAGGTAAGGGATCGCTTCCTCCGCCAGCGGATACACCAGCACCGGACGGCCGGAGGCGGTGTCCCCGAGGTAACGGAATCCGGCCCGTTCCATGAACGGGTTGTAGCGCGCCATCTGGGCGATGGTCTCCAGAACGACCTTGGGCCGGCGCATCTCCGGGATGCGTCGCTCCCGGATCCAGGCGATGGCTGCTCGCAGGGCCAGTTGCCCCAGGCCCTCTGCCCGGTAATCCGGATGGACCACCACGCGGGCCAGGCGGGCCCCCCGGGTGTTACAGGTTCGCAGGGCGATCTCCTGGGATTCCCACCACAGGTCAAAAGGGGAAAGATCCGGCCGCTCCCGTTTCAGCGCTTCCTCCAGCCGCTCCGGCCAGAACGAGGGTTCGAACCAATCGGCCGGGAAAACCGCCTGCCGCAGGTTGGGTTGAATCGTGCCATCCGGGAGGCGGCGGTGCATCATCGGGATCGGCGGGTCGATCCGCACATACCCGATGTAGAGCGGCTCGTAGGGGGCGCGATCCTCCAGGAGCAACACCAGGAAACGGGAGGCGCGGGTGGCGTCTTTCAGGTCGCCGAAACGCATGGGGCGGCGGCAGCGCGGGCAGAGCGGCCGGGCGTTGGCTTCCGTCCATGTCCGATCCTCCGGGCACCACCAGCGGGCCAGGATCTCCGCCTCTGAAGCGTAGTGATGCTGCTCCAGATCGACGATCGCCTCGAAATCCGATTCCAGACCGGCCTCCCGGGCGAGCACGGTGTAGCGATAAAGGGGTGTCGGAGCGAGCGGGGAGGAGCGCTCCAGGGTGAACCGTTCCTGGTAGAAGGGCCAGACCAGGACAGCCTCTCCATCCACGATGCGCCATAGCGTGTAGGCATCAAAGGTGAGCGCCCGCGGATCCACCTGCTCCTCCAGGGCCACCCGGACCTCCTCGCCGGGCTGAAACCACTGGGCCACGGTCCCCGTCATCGGCAGGCGAAGCCGCCCGGCCTCCCCCTCTACTTCCAGCATCCCGAACCAGCGATACCGGAAGCGATCCATCCAGACATGGAGGACCCGATAAGGCCTCGCTTCTTTCCACCGCTCGGAAGGTGCGGATGCGCACGGCTCAGTCACGGGGGTCTTCCTCCAGGATGGAAGAACGGGCCCGGGCATCCCCTCTCACGCCACCGGGCGGCATGGGAAGCGTGGGAATCGTTGCCCGGCGGCTACAGAAGCACCGGGATGGGATCGGCCAGGCGGATCTCCTCCAGGGAGACGGCGCAACGATAAGCCAGGACCTGAACACCGTGGGCCGTAGCGGCTCGCAGGATCCGCCCGAAATCCGGATCCGCGGGATCGTGCGGCCGAAACGCCCGCACGTCCGGCCGCTGCACGATGAAGAGCACAAAGGTCGGAACGCCGTTCGCCCGCGCGCCCATCAGCGCGGCCACATGTCGGCGCCCTCGCGCCGTTGGCGCGTCCGGGAACAGGCCGACGCCGTCTTCCACCAGGGTCACGCTTTTCACTTCCAGATAGGCGATGCCGCCGGGGCCTGAGAGACGGAAATCTACCCGGACCTCCCCCAGGGGGACCTCCGCCTCCAGGGCGGTGTAGGATCCGAAAGGCGGAAGCTCTCCCCGCTCCCAGGCCTCCCGGAACAGGAGATTGGGCACCCGGGCATCGGCGGACACCAGCGTCCCATCCGGCAGGCCCACCACCTGGAGGTCATAACCGGTTCGTCGCTGGCCTTCCCGTCGAGCCACCCATATGGGGTAGCCGGGGACCAGGAGTTCATGGAGGCGCCCGGAATTCGGGAGATGGGCCTGCACCCGTCGCCGCCCCAGGCGCACTTCCACGGCAAATCGGTTCAAACGACGCAGAAAAACCCCGGGAATCAGCGGCGGCCAGCGCATCGTGTCGGGTTTTGCCAGGCGGAGATCAGAGGATCAGCATGGCGTCCCCCAATGAATAGAAGCGATAGCCTTCCGCGATCGCCACCCGATAGGCCTCCCGCATCCGTTCATAGCCCATGAAGGCGGCTATTAGCAGCAGCAGCGTGGAACGCGGCAGATGGAAGTTGGTGATCAGGGCATCCACCGCCCGGAATTCAAAGCCGGGGTAGATGAAAAGATCCGTTTCCCCTTCGAAAGGCCCCACCATCTGCCACGGGCAAACGGCCTCCGGGGAACATCCCAGCCCGTAGCGGGCGGCGGTCTCCAGAACGCGCACCACGGTGGTGCCCACCGCAATGATCCGGCCCCCTTCCAGCCGTGTCCGGTTGATGAGCGCAGCGGTGTCCGCCGACAGGGAGCACCATTCCCGGTGCAGCTTGTGTTCCCGCACATCGGAAGCCTCAATCGGGCGGAAGGTGTCCAGGCTGATGTGGAGCGTGACGAAGGCGAAGCGGACACCGTGATCTCGCAGGCGGGCGAGGAGCTCCGGGGTGAAATGCAGCCCCGCCGTGGGCGCGGCGACCGAGCCGGGGACCCGAGCGTAGACGGTCTGATAGCGCTCCGGATCATGGAGCGGCCGCCGGATATAGGGTGGGAGAGGGATCACCCCCAGCCGCTCCAGCCATCCCTCTGGGGGAGCGGAAAAGCGGAGCAGGCGGAGCGGCCCCTCGCCCTCGGCCTCCACTTCCGCATAAAGATCCACAGGCTGAGGGCCGGAGAGCAGCTGGAGGCGCGTTCCGGGGCGGATATGACGCCCCCGCACCATTGCCCACCATCGCTCCGGATCCACCCGTCGTACCAGCAGCAGTTCCACCCGTCCTCCGGTCGGCTTCACCGCGAACAGACGCGCCGGGATCACCCGCGTGTCGTTGAACACCAGCAGATCCCCGGGGCGCAGGTAGTCGACGATCTCCCGGAAGATCCGGTGCTCGATTTGCCCCGTCGCCCGGTGCACCACCATCAACCGCGCGGCGTCCCGCGGCTCCACCGGGGACTGGGCGATCCGATCCGGAGGCAGTTCGTAATCATAGGCTTCAAGGCTCAGGAGATCCTTCCGCTCCATAGCGGATCCGGTATAGCTCCAGGAGGGTTTGGAAGCCCTCTTCCCCCAGCGCCCATTTCACTTCCTGGTCAAAGACCATAAACAGAGGCCGCGCCTCATCCGCAGGCTGCTGGCAGGAGGCCTCCGCGTAGAGCTCGTTCTCATCATCCAGGATCAGCTGGCCTTCCCATAACGTAAGCGGATAGAGGGCGCAGTGAAGGGGCTTCAAGGCCCAGGGATGCAGACCGGCCTCCATGGCGGCCGCCTGCAGGCCGCAGCGTCCATCGTCCAGCAGGAAAATACAGGACTGGCCGGCCGGATGAATCGGGTTCTCGATGACCGTGGTGCCCACCCAGTAACCCGCCGGCGGCGTGTCATCCCACTCCGGCTCGCCATCGAACCACCGGGTCTCGTCATGCCGATCCGGCGGCAACACCTTTTTGACCAGCTCCGCATGGCGGAGGATCTCGTCGCGTTGCTCCACCCGCACCCACACGCCGTAAGCGCAGCAGCGGCCCCGGCAGTAAGCAGGGCCACATCGCTGGACCGGCCGTGGTTCCAGCAAACGGGGATCCACCCGAATCCCACGGATCTCGATCTCCATGGATCCCCTCCGATCAACGAAGCTCTGCCGAACAGGGGATTCGGGGAAGGCGAAGGCTTCCCTTAACGGATTCCTGGCGTTGCGTCCCTGCCCTCGAGTTCGGGCAGTCCGGATAGCCCTCTACGCCAGAGCCTGAGCTGGAGATTCGCAGGGCCTCCCCGGGCTATCGGATCAAGAACTGTCCATCCCGGTAGAGCACTTCCCCGTCGACCACGATCTCCCCCTCCTTCAGATCGCAGATCATATCCCAGTGGATCGCGGACTGATTTGCCCCGCCGGTCTCGGGATAGGCAGCTCCCAGGGCCAGGTGGAAAGTCCCTCCCAGCTTCTCATCGAAGAGGATGTTGCGGGTGAACCGGCGGATGGCGAAGTTCGTGCCGATGCCCAGCTCGCCCAGCCGCCGGGCGCCCTCATCGGTCTCCAGCATCCGATGCAGAAACGCCTCGTTCTTCTTCGCCGTGGCTTTCACCACCTTCCCGCCCTCAAAGACCAGCTCCACTCCATCGACCTCCCGGCCGCTGTAAAGGGCGGGGTAGGTGAAGCGCACCCAGCCCTCGGTGACGCTCTCCTCCGGTCCGGTGAAGATCTCCCCATCTGGGAAGTTGTGGCGACCGTCGGCGCTGATGAAAACCCGGCCCTCGATCCCAAGCACCAGATCCGCATGCGGGCCGCGGATGTGGATCCGCCGGCGCCCTTTCAACCATTCCACCAGCCGTTCCTGAAAAGCCGCCTGCTCCCGCCAGCGGGCCACCGGGTCTTCGTCGTTCAACCATCCCGCCTCATACACGAATTCCTCGAACTCCTGGAGGCTCATCTCGGCCTCCTGGGCATACGCCTCGGTGGGATACAGGGTGACAACCCAGCGCAATTCCCCCCGAGCGGCCCGTTCCATATACGTGCGCGTGAGGTCCCGCCGTGCCGCGGAGAATTTGGCCTGCTTGGCGGGATCCACATTGCTCAGAGAGCGGGTGTTGGTTTCGCTCAGCACGCTGATCAGCGCGTCGAAGGTCTCAATGACCAGGCGATCGATCGGTGAAACGAACGTTAATTGGGGCTCCTCCGCCACCCGGTAGAAGATCTCCGTTGCCCCGGGCAGGGAGACCAGCAGATGGGGATGCCCGCCCTTCTCGAGCACCCGGCGGTAGATGGTGAGCAGGAGGGGAGCGGCGGCCGGGGTGCCCCGGATGGCCACCTTATCCCCGGTCTTCACCTCCGTCGCATAGTCCACCAGCACCTGCGCCCACTTCTCCAGACGGGGATCGCTCATGGCGCACCTCAAGGATAGAGATTTCGCCAGCGGAGCCGGGCCCACCGGGCCTGTGGCGCCTGGCCCCATCCCGGAGGCCCAGCTTCCCGAAGGGTTTATCAGAGGAATTATAGCGCGGGTGAGGGGATGGAATGGGAGGATCGCGCTTCGCTCCAGACCGGTGGGAAACCGGATGGACGAGATGCCTTCCGCGCCTGTCTGTCTTTACTGGACCCTATAGCCACTTCGGGCCTGGGGGGAGCGGATCCGGTATCCGGGTGGGGCTCATGGAATCCGGCGGGCGACGATCAGCATCTGAGGGCTATCCTCCTGATAGGGGGCCAGCTCGTAGGTGCCGAACATCTCCTCCAGGGCGAAGCCGCAGCTTTCCAGCAACAGTCGGAGCTCCCCCGGCCACAGGAAGCGCATCCGGCTCGGGAACGCCCAACGGCGCCATGTTCCATCCGCGCGGCGTTCCTCCATTAGGATGAGGAGTTCCAGGCGCTGGGCGGCGGCATCCACCCGCCGCGCCTCCAGCCAGAGCAGAAGGGTTCCGGTCTCCGGATCCTCGTGCCAGCTGCGCGCGTAAAGCTGACCGTTTTCCTCCAGCAGGGCGGCATCGGGATTCAGGCAATCCAGCAAGAGGAGCCCTCCGGGCTCCAGCGCCCCATGCAGACGCTGAAGAACCGCCCGCTGGGCCTCCAGGGAGTCGAAGTGCAGAAACGTGTTCAGGGGGATGAAGGCCATCGGGTGAGGCCCCGGGGGGATCTCCTGCGTCGCATCCCCCTGGATCCAGGTGATGCGATCGGCCACCCCCGCGCGTTCCGCACGAGCCCGGGCCCGGGCCAGCATCGCGGCCGAGGCGTCCAGGCCAACCACCCGGAACCCGGCCGCCGCCAGGGGGATGGTTAACCGGCCGGTGCCGCATCCCACCTCCAGCAGCGGCGATCCTGCGCGCTCCGCATAACCCTGATAAAAGGGGAGATCCTCCAGGAAATCCCCGAAGAAGCGATCGTAGAATTCCGCAAACGCCTCGTAGTTCATGGTCCGCCCCCACAGGCATCCCTCACCGGAGACATCTTGGAGACATCTTTTCCATACGCTCTACGCTTTTTTTGCCTTTGCTCCCCGACATGCCGTTATACATTGCCTGTATCCGCCTGGTGGTTTTCAGGGATTGAGAGCGGCGGGGTGATCCTCCCCGTCGGTCGGTGGCGGAGCCCTGAGCGTGCGAAGCGCTGCGCTGAGCCTCGCCCATTCCTCCAGCGATAGGGTCTCCGCCCGTCGAGCGGGATCGATCCCCGCTTCCGCCAGTGCCCTCCGGACGAGATCGCCCGGGATCCCCAGGTTGTGGCTCAGGGCGTTGTGCAGCTGCTTGCGCCGCTGGCTGAACCCTGCCCGCACCACCTCGAAGAACCAGTCAGGGTCCCCCAGGTCCACAGCAGGTTGCTCGTAGGGCTCGATGACCACCACCGCGGAATCGACCTCCGGCCGGGGCCAGAAGGCGCCCGCTTTAATCCGATCCACCACCTGAGGACGACCGTAGACCTGCACGCTCACCGCCAGCAGGCTCATCTCCCCCGGCCTGGCCGTGATCCGCCGGGCCACCTCCAGCTGAACCGTGAGGACGATCCGGCGGGGCTTGAGAGGAGCCTCCATCAGATGGCGGAGGATGGGTGAAGTGATGGAGTAGGGGATGTTGCCGATCGCGCGATACGGATGGCCATGAACCAGGGCGGCGGGATCGAGCCTCAGGATATCCCCGCGAACGATCGTGACATGGGGGAAGGGGGCCAGAACCTCGCGGAGCAACGGCATGAACTGTTCGTCGATCTCCACAGCCACCACATGGTCGGCCCGCAGAGCCAGGTGGCGGGTGAGGGTGCCCGGGCCTGCCCCGATCTCCAGCGCCCATTCCCCGGGCTCCAGCCCGGCCGCCTCCGCGATCCGGGCCAGGATCCGCTCATCGATCAGGAAATGCTGCCCGAGTCCCTTGCGAGGCCGGATGCCGCGGGCTTTCAGGTAATGTGGCCATGGAATCGAAGACAGCGTCGAACTGTGGGAACGATCGCTCAACGGCAACCCGTCCTTTCCAGGTGGATGACGGAGACAGCGCAGCGGCCTCCCCATGGGGCTTTGGAAGATGGCCCACCCCCCACCTCCCTTCCGTGGCCGGGGGTCGAGGCCGCTCGGTTTCTCGATCCAGGCCAGCCGCGCGCCCTATCTGAATCTATGCCTGGAATCGCCCGGATCACAAGTCCACGCTGGGGATTCCACCGAGCTGGAGAGCGGGGAGTCTGGCCTCACCGCAGATCTTCCCCGCTTCAGGACGACGGGTGCTCTCCAGCAAAGGCGGGTGTTCCCATCGTGTTCACAGTCACAACATAACTTCTAAATGGTTCCATTCCCGAATCCGGGGATGGCGATGACGACGTCGGGCGCATCTTCCCCTTCGTGGAAGCCGTGGGCCCTGATCGGGGGACTTCTGGTGCTTCCCCTATGCTTGTGTGGGTTCTGCCTCGTCAGCGGCCTGGGAGCCACGGCGCTGGGCATGATCGGCTTGGGCGGTCTGGTGATGGCCGAGGCCCGGCCGGCTCAGGAGGCGGCGGAGGGGTTCCTCTCCGCCCTCCGGGATGGACAATGGGAGGCCGCCTATGCCCGGTGCACGACGTCGTTCCAGAGGGAGCTGGGCAGGCCTGAGGAGCTGGCCCAGCAGGATGGAGGCGAGCGCCGGCCGGCCTCGTGGTCGTTCTCCCGCTGGAGCGTGAAGACCGAGAACGGGATCAAACGCGCAGAGCTGGGAGGCACCCTGACGGTGGCGAGCGGCGAGAGGCTGGGGTTTTCCCTCGAGCTTCGCGCGCGATCCACCGGATCGGACGAAGTCTGGGAGGTCCATGCTTTCACGTTCCATGATTGAGCCCCTGCCTCATTCAAAACGGCAGGCCCACACATTCTGGGGCTTTGAAGATCCCGGAGGGGGGTTCGTCCTCATGAATCCAATGAGGGCCGGCCATGCCGGGCGGCAGGCCGCACCCCGCGGGGCGGTGCAGGGGGCTTTTGCCCCCTGCCGGGGGGCTGCGGGGGGTGTCCCCCCACCTTCTCCCTCCTCCTGTCTGTTCAAAAAGCCCTAAAGCCCTGCGCACCCCGGTGGGCATCTTGACAGAGACAGCCTTCGGCGTATAAAATCATATGCGCCGCAGGAGATGTGGGCCTGTAGCTCAGGCGGTCAGAGCACTCCCCTGATAAGGGAGGGGTCCCTGGTTCGAGTCCAGGCAGGCCCACCTGGGGTGGGGATGTAGCTCAGATGGGAGAGCGCCTCCTTTGCACGGAGGAGGTCACGGGTTCGAGTCCCGTCATCTCCACCATTCCTTGACATAGGAAAAGGGCTCCGTTATAATGAAAACCCGCGGGATGGAGGCTGACGCCCGAAGCCGGGCGGGGAGTCCGGAGGCGGGAGCCAGCGGCCATCCGCTGGCGGGCCGGAGAGGAGGAATGGCTCGTCAAGGGGACCGGGTGGGATTCCGCCCGGGATGCACCTTAACAACCGAACAGAGCGTGAGATGACGAAGGCAACGCGGGCAGCTCGGGAAACGGGTTCTCCGCGTCACGTGTAAGCGAGTAAGGGCATGCGGTGGATGCCTTGGCGCCAGGGGCCGATGAAGGGCGCGGCACACTGCGAAAAGCCTCGGGGAGCCGTGTGCGGGCGTTATGACCCGGGGGTGCCCGAATGGGGAAACCCGCCTGGGGTGAACCCCAGGCATCCGCGGCTGAATCCATAGGCCGCGGAGGGGCACGGGGGGAACTGAAACATCTTAGTACCCCCAGGAAAAGAAATCAACCGAGATTCCCCAAGTAGTGGCGAGCGAACGGGGAAGAGCCTAAACCCACAGGGTGTCCAAGCCCGAGGGCGTTGCCCTGTGGGGGTCGTGGGACCCATCCGGGGGCGGCCTCGGACGCCTCAGGGAGTTACCAAGCCTTGGCCTAGCCGAAGCGGTCTGGAAAGGCCCGCCATAGAGGGTGATAGCCCCGTAGGCGAAAGGTCGAAGGCCTCCCGGGGATGGGATCCCGAGTACCACGGCCCACGGGGAAGGTCGTGGGAAGCAGGGGGGACCACCCTCCAAGGCTAAATACCCCTGGCGACCGATAGCGCACCAGTACCGTGAGGGAAAGGTGAAAAGAACCCCGGTGAGGGGAGTGAAATAGAACCTGAAACCGCATGCCTACAAGCGGTCCGAGGGCTATGGCCCCTTCGGGGGCAATGCCTGAGGGCGTGCCTTTTGGAGAATGAGCCGGCGAGTTACTCTCGGTGGCGAAGGCTAAGGGGGTCACACCCGGAGCCGGAGCGAAAGCGAGTCCGAACAGGGCGTTCCGTCGCCGGGAGTAGACGCGAAACCGGGTGAGCTACCCATGGCCAGGGTGAAGCGGGGCTAATCCCCCGTGGAGGCCCGAACCCATCACCAGTGCAAAGGTGTGGGATGAGCTGTGGGTAGGGGTGATATGCCAATCGAACCCGGAGATAGCTCGTTCTCCCCGAAATAGCTTTAGGGCTAGCCTCACGCGGTCCGTGGCGGAGGTAGAGCACTGGTAGGGCTAGGGGCGTTATGCTACCGAACCCTGTCAAACTCCGAATGCCGCCACGTGCAGCGTGGGAGTCGGACCGTGGGGGATAACCTCCATGGTCGAGAGGGGAACAACCCAGACCGCCTGCTAAGGCCCCCAAGTCCGGGCTCAGTGGGAAAGGATGTGGGGCTGCTATGACAGCCAGGAGGTTGGCTTAGAAGCAGCCATCCTTTAAAGAGTGCGTAACAGCTCACTGGTCGAGCGGCCCTGCGCCGAAAATGTAACGGGGCTTAAGCCCGGCGCCGAAGCAGCGGGTTCCCGTGTCGATGAGGCGCGGGAGCGGTAGGGGAGCGTTCCGCACGCGTGGAAGCGCGACCGTGAGGACGCGTGGAGCGTGCGGAAGTGAGAATGCCGGCACGAGTAGCGGAAGACGCGTGAGAACCGCGTCCGCCGAAGGCCTAAGGTTTCCGACGCAAGGTCGATCCGCGTCGGGTTAGGCGGGACCTAAGGCGAGGCCGAAAGGCGTAGCCGATGGACAGCCGGTTAATATTCCGGCCCCACCCGGGTGGAGCGAAGGGGGGACGCAGGAGGGTAGGCCAGCCGGCCGCTGGCTGTGCCGGTGCCAAGTCCTTAGGGCGATGAGGGCGGTAGGCAAATCCGCCGCCGGAGCCTGAGGGATGATGGCGAGCCGGGGAAACCCGGCGGAAGTGGTCGAGCCCACACTGCCGAGAAAAGCCTCTAAGCGTTGAAGCCCGGGTGCCCGTACCGCAAACCGACACCGGTAGGCTGGCGTAAGCGCGCCAAGGCGGACGGGAGAACCCTCCTCAGGGAACTCGGCAAACTGGCCCCGTAACTTCGGGAGAAGGGGTGCCTCGCGTAGGGTGAGGCCTTCGGGCCGAGCCCGAGGAGGCCGCAGTGAACAGGCCCTGGCGACTGGTTACCTAAACCACAGGTCTCTGCTAACCCGTAAGGGGATGTATAGGGGCCGACGCCTGCCCAGTGCCGGAAGGTTAAGGGGAGGGGTGACCCGGCTTCGGCCGGTGTAGCCCTGAACTGAAGCCCCGGTGAACGGCGGCCGTAACTATAACGGTCCTAAGGTAGCGAAATTCCTTGTCGGGTAAGTGAGAGCTTGCCCCTTCGTCCCGCGAGGGACGATGAAACGCCGGCTCATATCGGGGGAGCCCTCCTGCCACGGTGCGGGTGGCGTGGGGTAACCCCGAGGGAAGTCGGCCCAACCTTGAAGGTTGGGCCTGACCCCGTAACGACTGACCCGAAAGGGGAGGCGCGGTTTCCCACCCCGCGCAAAACGCCGGCCCTCACCCCTTGCCCTCAACCCGGGCAAGAAGGAAGCGCCTATGGAGCCTCTTTCCGAATGAGGTGGGGTGAAATGCCTCCGCTGGATCCGTGGTATGTAACAGGCCTGGTGGACGGCGAAGGTCGTTTTATGGTGAGTTTCAATCTCCGGCCTTCCCTGTCCACGGGCATCGAAGTCCGTCCCGCTTTTGCCGTGGCGTTGAATCAGCGATCGCTGGAAGTCTTGAAGAAGCTACATCGGTTCTTCGGCTGTGGAGCCATCCGATATTCTCGAAGCGATCGCACCTACAAGTGGGAAGTGCGTTCCGTCCCGGATATCGTTCGGCGAGTGCTTCCCCATTTTGAGCGCTACCCTCTTCAAACGGCTAAGCGGGAGGACTTCGAGCGGTTCGCTCAGATTTGCCGCTGGGTTTATGCGAACCACCATCGAAACCGCGAGTATCTCAAGCGTATCATCGAGCTCGCTTACGAGATGAACCCGGGCGGCAAACGCCGTTATCGGAAAGAGGAGCTCCTAAGGGTGCTTGGGTGAGGTGAAGGGATAGTCTACCGCCAGCGGAAACGCTGGGGAAGAGGTGAAGTTCCGACCCGCACGAAAGGCGTAACGACCGGGGCGCTGTCCCGAGGAGGGTCCCGGCGAAACTGCGAACTGCGTGAAGACGCGCAGTGCCCGCAGCGGGACAAAAAGACCCCGTGGAGCTTTACTGGAGCCTGGTATTGGGTTAGGGTTTGGCCTGTGTAGGATAGGTGGGAGGCTGAGAAGCCCGGGCGCCAGCTCGGGTGGAGCCGCCGGTGAAATACCACCCTGGTCAAATCTTGGCCCTAACGCCGACCCGTGAACCCGGGCGGCGGACAGTGCCTGGTTGCCAGTTTTGCTGGGGCGGCAGCCTCCTAAAAGGTAACGGAGGCGCCCAAAGGTCCCCTCAGGCGGAATGGAAACCCGCCGTTGAGTGCAAGGGCATAAGGGGGCTTGACTGCGAGGCTGACAAGCCGAGCAGGGGCGAAAGCCGGGCCTAGTGACCCCACGGTTCCGTGTGGAAGGGCCGTGGATCAACGGATAAAAGCTACCCCGGGGATAACAGGCTGGTGAGGCCCAAGAGTTCACATCGACGGCCTCGCTCGGCACCTCGATGTCGGCTCAAGGCTGGGCCCCTGGGGGGGTAACCCCTCAGGACACATCCGGCTTATAACGGGGGAGCCCTAACGACCGGATCTTTCCGGGATCGAGGGTAATCCCGTGGGAAGTCGAGGAGCGAAATATGCTGCCAGAGCCTCTCCATTCTGTCATCGTGGGGAGCTTGCTCGGAGATGCGTGCCTGGAGCGCAATGGGCGTTTCTGGCGAATCCGCTTCGATCATGGATGGAGGGAGCAGGATTATATCTGGTGGAAGTTCCGGCTTCTGCGCTCCATTGCGGCTTCGGCCCCGCGTCTGATTGAGGTGCCGGATCGGCGGACAGGTCGGGTGTATCGCCACTTCCGCTTTGACTCAAGGTCCATCCCTGAGCTAGAGCCATATGCAGAGTGGTTCTATGTGGGTGGACGGAAACGGGTTCCGCCGATTATTGGCACGCTCCTGAATAGCCCGCTGGCTCTGGCAGTATGGTATATGGATGACGGACATCGCCGTGTGGATTGCAGGGCGCTGCGCCTGAACACGCAGGGTTTCCTGCGTGAGGAGGTAGATCAGCTGATTGAGACGCTGGCCTGTAACTTTGGTGTGAAGGCACGAAGGCATCGCGTTCAGGGCGATCAGTGGGTGATCTACCTTCCAGCTCGAATGGCGCAGCGTTTCTGTGATCTGATCCGTCCCCATATACCCCCAGAGATGGGATACAAGCTCCTCTGACCCCGTAACGACTGAGGGCGCAAGGCCCGAGATGGCCGGCCCTGGGGTCTGAAAGGGATCCCAAATCTATGCTGGCCATCAGACGCCGGACCCCTGGTATGGCGATGGCCAGGGTGATGATATAGTCTGCGCCACCGGAAACGGTGGGGAACGCGCATCGCATCCTGGGGCTGGACAAGGTCCCAAGGGTCGGGCTGTTCGCCCGTTAAAGCGGTACGTGAGCTGGGTTCAGACCGTCGTGAGACAGGTCGGTCTCTATCCGCTGTGGGCGTTGGGGGCTTGAGGGGTGCTGCCCCTAGTACGAGAGGACCGGGGTGGACGGACCTCTGGTGTGCCGGTTGTCGCGCCAGCGGCATCGCCGGGTAGCCAACGTCCGGACGGGATAACCGCTGAAAGCATCTAAGCGGGAAGCCCACCCCAAGATAAGGCCCCCCACCGGCTTTGACCGGGTAAGGCCGCCGGGAGACTACCGGTTTGATAGGCCGCAGGTGGAAGCCCGGTAACGGGTGAAGCTGAGCGGTACTAACGGCCGAGGGCTTACACGTGGCGCGGAGAACTCGTCGCCCGAGCCCACGCTCTGTTCGGTTGGAAAAGCAGCGGGGGTGGGTCTCCATGGAGACCCACCCCCGCTTTCTTTATTGCTTTTTAGGAAGACCTGGCACGCCCCTATGTCTTGAGGTTGCCTTCGGCAGCTTCCCTCGCCGGATCCTCCCTCGACGGCAGCAGGCGCTGAAGTTCTCTGCTCCCCGTATTTAGAAACGAGCCTCTTTCTTCTCCGCCAGGCTCTCTGGGTCACGAGAGGAGAGAAAAGCCCTCATGGAGAAATCCGGGGAGGATCACACCGCGAACATCCAGCGACACCAGCGCCGCTCCAGCGCATCCACGATGAGATAAAGGGCGAGGCCCAGAACGCTCATCAGGACGATCCCCGCATACATCGCCGGATAGTTAAAGAAAGTGCTGGCCTGAATGTAGATATAATAGCCCAGGCCGTAGCGCGTGGCGAGCAGCTCGCTCAGATACAGCACTGCAACCGCCGTGCCGATGCTCTGCCGCACGGCGGTCAGGATGGCGGGCAGGGAGGCAGGGATATAAACGAACCGGAAGAGGGCCCGCCGCCCCGCCCCCAGGCTCCGCACCGACAGCACCAGTTCCGGCCGCAGGCTCGCCGCCGCATCCCGCACCAGCACCAGGATCTGAAAGAACAAAATCAGGAAGATGAGCAGGATCTTGGCCAGATCCCCCACGCCGAAAAACAGGATCAGCACAGGCACCAGCACCACCTTGGGGATCGGGTAGAGAATATAAAGAAAGGGGGAAATCAGCCGGTGGAGCCGTGGGCTGAGGCCCAGGGCCAGCCCCAGGGGAGCTGCTGTGGCGATGGAGAGGGCGATGCTGACCATCACCCGTCCAGCGCTGGCCAGAAGATGCATGGCCAGATCTCCCCGTAGCTCCTGCACCAGGGCGGCTCCGACCACGACCGGTGTGGGAAGTATCGGGCGTCGGACGAGCTCCGCAAGCAGATGCCAGAGGAGAAGCAAAATCCCGATAGCGAATAGCACCTCGCTGCTGCGCCGCGACATGGCCCTTGTTCCCTCACAGGACTTCATGGAGGAGGTCTTGCGAAATGCCCCGCCGTCCATCCGGGTATCGGTGGCAACAGACGGTGTTCATTATTTTAGCCATCCTGGCTGTGCTCAGCTTGATCCTGACCAGCCTTCTCACGACAGTGCCGCCGCCTCCGCCCACGCCAACGCCCATGAGGCTCTTCCTGCCTGGACCATGAATCCAGGACGGGCGGTGCAGGTCCCAGGAACATCCCAAAAACCCGGGTGGGGCTGTCCCCCGCCATCGCCATCCTGAAACCATAGAGCCATGGAGGCTGAGGATGGGAATCCCGCTCCAATCGCCTCGAGCCGCGGGGTCTGGAAGGTCGCTGGCCTGGCTGGCCTGGGGGGGGATGCTGGTCGGATACTGGGCGCCCTGGCTCGATGGCCACAGCGCAGGGTTGACCTTCTCGGGCTTCGATCTGGTTCCCTTCCTGGTCTTTTTTCAGCGCGCGGGTTATGGACCGCTTTTGCGGGAGCGCCTGTGGATCCCCTTGTGGGGCCTTGCCCTGGCGCTGGCCCTCCTGGCGCTGGCGGAGCCGGGGAAATCCCTTCGCCACGGGAGATCTCTATTGTGGATCCTTGCCGGATTATGGCCGCTCGCGACCTGGCCCCCTTATCCAGACCTTCTGAACCCCCTTTCGATCGAGGGACGAGGTGGATTCCTGGGCGGGATGCTGACCATGCTGCTGGTCGGATCCTTGCCCCTCTGGCCTCCATCATGGCGACGGCGGCTGGCGCTGGCCTTGCCCTGGGCGATGCTGGGGGGAGTGGGGCCTGAGCTGGTTCAGGTGTGGAGCCTGTGGGCCCGCCATCTGGGGCTGGCTCCAGCGATCGGATGGGGACTTCCCCTTTACGGATTGGGGCTGGCGCTCTGGGAAGCAGCCTGGTGGAGGACCTCCTCGTAGATCTCCAGCACGCGTTGCGCCATTTTCTCGAGGGTGAATTCCCGACGCACGCGCTCCTGACCCTGACGCCCTCGCGCCCGGGCTGCTTCCGGGTGAGCCAGGATTTCCCGAATCGCCTCCGCCAGCGCTTCGGGATCCCGAGGGGGGACGATCCATCCCGCTCCTCCAACAACCCATGTCGTCCCGGTTCCGATCTCGGTGGTGACGACCGGAAGGCCCGCCGCCATCGCTTCCAGCAACACGGTCCCGAAGGCCTCCGCCCGGGCGCTGGCAGGCAGGACGAACAGATCCGCCGCGTGGTAAACCAGCGGCAGCTCTGGATCCGGCACTTCACCGAGGAAATGGACGCGATCGCTCACCCGGAGATCCCGGGCCAACGTCCGCCAGGCGCGCTCCATCGGGCCAGTTCCCACAATGGTGACGTGGAGATCCGGCAGGCGGGTGAGCGTCTGGAGGAGGGTATCCAGCCCCTTGTAGTATCGAAGGCGTCCTACGAAGAGCGCATGGGGGCGGTGCGGAGCAGAGCACCAGGAGGACCGGAGCGCCCGGGGAGCTTCGGGGGGCGCCGTCAGGAAGCGGGCCACATCGATCCCCAGGGGGACCACGCGGCATTTATCCCGGAAGGCCTGCAGGTGAGGCGAGGTTTCCAGGTAAACCGGGCTGGTCACCAGGATCCGTGCGACCCGTCCCAGGACCCGATAGAGCCATGGACGATAGAGCCGGCCGCTCAGGCGCTGGCGCACGATGTCGCTATGGTAAGTCAGGACGGCGGGCCTGTTCCCTCCGCTCATGAGGTAGGCGATCTCCGCGGGAGGATAGGGATGATGGAGGTGGATCAGATCCGCTTGCGGAAGAAAGCGGCGGGCATAGAGGAAGAACGCCAGGCTCAAGGGCGTGGAAGCCACGGTAAACCAGCGGGAGGCCTTCAGAACCCGGACGGATCCATCCCGGAGCTCCATCGTTTTCCGGGACGGCGAGGTCACCAGGACGATCACCTCCAGCCCCATGCGGGCCTGGGCCTCGGCCAGGGCGCGAATGTGGTTCTCGATCCCCCCGAGGATCGGGAAGTAGTCTTTGTATAGATGGATCACCCGCATGGAGGCTTTGTTTCCTCGTGTGGAACTCGTGAGGCGATGAGCCTTTCCATAGTTAGATCCCCGGGCCTGCTCCAGGGAGCAGGTGCTCATGTTCGGTTCCGAGGGATTCCTCCGGCACCACGCCGAGCTGCAGAAGCGCGGCGCGCACCTGGGCCCAGCCGGATGGATGGATGATGGCAGCGATAGGCGAGAGGACATCCCGCACATATCGGCGGGCCTCCGTGGACAGCAGTTGGCGTAACAGCTCGGGATCGCTCACACGCAGCACCAGCGCCTGCTCCACCGTAGCCTCCGTTCCCCGGCTGGCCCAGCGGGTCAGGGCGCGGCTCAGGGCTTCCGGCATGGTCAGATCATAGCGCCGGAAGAAATCCAGGATCCGCTCCGGGCCGATGTTCTGCCCCCGCGCCCGGGTCAGGGAACGGGCAGTGATGCGGTAGCGATAGACCTCTCCCGAAGCGATCCAGTCGGCGATCCGGGCGATCTGAAAACGTTCATATCGGCGGGCGGCTCCGATCTCGATGGTGCCATCCTCCAGCAGGACGAAACGCGTATCTCCGTCCGGAGGCGGATCTCCCTTGGCCAGGTAAGCAGCCCCGAAGGGCGAAAGGCGTATCCGATCCGGATCCCCCAGATCCACCACTCCCAGCCAGTGGAGAGGGCCGGTCAGCAGATAGCGCAGAAGCGCCCCTTCCACCCGATCCCAGTTTTCAAATCCATGCAGGTAATCTCCTGTTTCCGCATCCCGGATATACCAGGTGGAGAACTCCGCCTCTGTCCGCTGGAAGGTCGGGTTCTTCGCTTTGATCTCGCGGATGAGATCGGGGATCGCATACCAGCATCCCGGATCTAATCGGGCCAGGAGCTGCAGCAGGGTCTGGCGAGGCAGCCGGGGATCGTTCTGCCAGGAGCCCGTGGGCTCGGGCCGTAAGGTAGGCACGTGAAAGAGATCGTTCCATTGCACATTGTCCCGCCAGGCCTCAAGGAGGGCGCGCAATTGCTCCATCAGCGGAGCCTGGAGCCAGCGCGTGGTGACTTCCGGATCCAGGCGCAGGGAATCCCGCCGGACCTGGATCATCTGGAGCGTTCCGGCCAGGTGCCAGAGCAGCGACCAGCGCTCCCGGTGGGGCCAGCGCAGCTGCCGGCGCAGGATCGGAAATCGCGCCCATAGCTCTTCCGGGGTCATGGCCGCCGGAGGCGCTTCGTTATGTATAAAGCTTAACAGCGTGCAGAAATCGTCCGCCGGCGTCGTCCCCGCCCGCCGGATCCGGATCGGGGCAGGGGCGGTGGGGAGCATCTCCGGCATCTGGGGGCGGGGCGCCTCCACCATGGGGGGCAAGCCCAGCAACAGCTCATCCGGAATGAAAACCACCTCCTCAAATCCAGCTGGCTGCTCCACGAATCCCAGGAAGATCCATCCCCGAAACCAGAGGGCCTCCGCTGGACCTGCCGGTCGTTCCCAGAGGCGTTCGCCCTCCAGACGGGCGGCGCCTACCCGGCGGATCTCCCCAAAGCGCCGCTGGAATGTGGCAGCAGGCATCACCCCTCCGGCTATCACCAGGGTCCGGAGGGCCTCCTGCTCCTCCGATCCCAGACGAGCCCAGTGCGTCCCCTGGCGTTCTGGATCCATCATCACGGGCAGTAACCGGGCGATCAGCGCCTCGCGGGAGAGATGCTGAGGATCCACGTCCCAGAAGCGCGCGATCACCCGTAGATGCGCAAGATCCAGTTCGCTCAAGCTTTGCCGAAGCGAGCGGACGGGCATACAGGGACCTCCCCCAGGTTACTGTTAATATAACGCAACTCGCGTGCCGGATCGGAACGGGCTTCCAATGGGGTGGAGATAGAAGGACACCCCCGGGAAAGCCGGCAGCGTAGCTCCGATCCCCCTGCTTCCGAATTGAAACACCGGGCGGGTGCTCGGGAAGATGGTCGGGGAGACCGTTGCATTAAAATAAAATTAAGAAGCCCATGGGGGATTTCCCCTTTTTCTTCCCCTGGGGGTCCTCTGAGTCATGGCTGGGGTTAAAGCGTTACATGCCCGGATCATAATTTATTTCAAGGGGGGATCATGGAAACTCTGGAGCATCAGTTGGTGCTGTTCCTTCAGAATCTGTTCCAGTGGATGGGATGGGGAGGGGTGATCCTGATCATGGCGCTTGAGAGCGCCAACATTCCGATCCCCAGCGAGGTCACCATGCCCCTGGCCGGCTGGATGCTGGTTCAGGCCCGGGGAGGGACGCTTCTTCAGGCGGCTCTGGAGGGGGGATTCTACGGAGGGCTGGGTTGCACGCTGGGCTCCTTGCTGTCCTACGGACTGGGCTATTACGGCGGCAGACCCTTCCTCTTCCGATATGGACGTTACCTCCTGATCAGCCCCCGTGACCTAAAAGCCGCGGATCAATGGTTCGCCCGCTGGGGGCTGTGGGCCACCTTTCTCTCCCGCCTGCTGCCGATTGTGCGCACATTCATTTCGTTTCCGGCGGGGGTTACGCGCATCCCGTTTTTCCCTTTCCTATCGTTGAGCTTGATCGGCTCCTTCATCTGGTGCGCCGGTCTGGCAGCGGGCGGTTATCTGTTCGGCCAGCACTGGGAGGAGCTGCGTCGGATCATGCGACCTTTCGATATCCCGATCGCCCTCGCCCTGCTAAGTGGGTTCGCTTATTATCTCTACCGACATATCCGTCACGCCCGGGAAGGATATGAAGCGTTTCTTCCATCCATTGGGGAAGCAGATCCTCCAGAAAAAAGCTCATAGCAAGCAGAGGCCTTCCATGCATCGCTGCCCCCCATCTTGATGGAAAGGGTCCTGCCTGGCCCCAAATCTTCAAAGGGGGCGGAATGCGCTGCCTGGAAAGCACATGGTTTCATCGTCAAAATTTGATCATATCAATCACGATGATTATAATCAAGGATAAGCATCCGGCGATCTCGGACTTCCTCTGTCTCTTCCCCATGAGATCCTCCGGATTCGCTTGGGATGGATCCCGGCTCAAGGAGGGGAAATGTCGCTCAGCCAGTCAGAGGGGGAACCCCAAGGATCTGAGGCGTTTCATGGATTCCAGGGCCATATGAACCAGCGTGGGAGTTGGCCATCTGATATGCTCCTCCGGGAGTTGAGCGCCTGGCTGGGCCTGGCCCGTGCCGCCGCCCACAGCGCTCGGGTCCAGGCCGTTCTGCTTGTTCTTCAACAGGATCTTCAGCAAATGATCGAACAGCCTGTTGCCTCCCCCGCCTGGGATCTTTCATCTTTTGTTGCAGAGCGGTTGCGCTGGCTGGAGCAAACGCAGGAAACCATGGAGCAGGAGCGTCATGCTCGAGGGTTTCCTGAATTCCCGGGCGATACCGTGAGCGGGGCGATCCTGGATCTTCTCTCGATCGTGGCTCGACGGATGGGGCAGGACCTCCAGCAAGAGAGGGCGCAGGCCCATGCAGCGGTTCATGAGTATCTGGAGCGCTTACCTGCGCTGCTGTTCACCCTCGCCCGCTGCGAGGAGGATCAGGCGGATCCCGGTCGCTGATGGCCAGCTGTCACCAGGGCATCCGAGGAGGTTCTCTCCTGGGACGACCCCAGCGGCGGGCAATGCGGAGGGATAAGGCCCTGGGGAATCCCCGTTCTCCCGTGGAGGCTCTTTGGCCCGGAGCAGGAATATTCCCCGGGGCGGCGCGGATGGCCAGAGATGACCGGCACCGCCCCAGGGGGCCTCAGGAAGATTCCGCGCCCTTTATTCCGCTCGCGCTGTCACGGTGGCCGATGGAGAAGGGATCGTTACCCTACGGCGGAGGACGGGCCGGAATTTATAGCCATACGCGATCACCCCGTGCTCGCCCTGGCGGTGCAGGACACGGGTCACCATCTCCACAGGCATCCCGATGTAGACCTCCTCTGGTCCCACATCGGTGAGCATTGCCGAGACCAGCGGGCCTTCCTCCAGTTTGATCAACGCCACGATGTAAGGGGCTTGCTCTTCATAGCCCGCCGGCGGCTCATAGACCACCGTGTAGGAATAGACCTCCCCGCGGCCCGAGAAGGGATACGGCGTGCGCGCGGGCCGCTGGCACTCCGGGCAGACATCCCGAGGCGGGAACAGGCGAGCGCCACACCCCTCGCAGATTTCCCCTTCCAGGCGATATCGCTGGGATCGTCCACGCCATGCGCGCGCAGGATGCATAGCAACCTCCTTCTGGCAAATGGGACATGATGGATGGGGAGGGCCACGCCGGCCTCCCATCCTGCCGTTAATCCATGGCCTCCAGAATGTGGGTGATCACCGTGGCCCCCGTCCCCCCGATGTTCTGGGTCATCCCCAGGCGGGCGTGTGGGACCTGGTTGGGCCCGGCCTGGCCCCGCAGTTGCACGACGGCTTCCACCACCTGATAGATCCCGGTGGCTCCGACCGGATGCCCCCGGGCCTTCAGCCCACCCATCGTCGCGATGGGAAGCCGGCCATCCCGGAAGATCGCCCCCTCCAGGGCCATGGCCACCCCGCGCCCTCGGGGCGCAAAACCGCAGGCCTCCAGGGAGAGGGCCGCCATGATCGTGAAGGCATCGTGCAGCTCAAAGAAATCGACGTCCTCCGGGCGAACCCCGGCCTGCTGGAAAGCCCGGTAGGCCGAGAGGGCGGCTGCCTCCAGCCAGAGGGGATCCCGGCGATCGTGCAGGGCCACCGTGTCCGTGGCCACGGCGGATGCCCGGATGCGGACCGGGCGCTCCTGAAACGCCCGGGCCTGATCCGCCGGGCACAGGATCACCGCTGCCGCCCCATCGCAGACCGGCGAGGCGTCCAGGAGGGTGATCGGATCGGCGATCATGCGGGCGGAGGCGAAAGCCTCCGCCGTGATCGGGAACCGTAGCATTGCATAGGGGTTGTGGATAGCGTTGTGGTGCGCATTGATGGAGAAGGGCGCGAAATCCTCTCGCCGGTATCCGTATTCATGCATGTAGCGGCGCATCAACAGGGCATTGAGGGCGGTGAAGGTCATCCCGTGCACCGCTTCATATTCCGCATCGGCTGCTGTCGCCAGGGCGGCGGTGATCGTTTCCCCGGAGGCGTCCGTCATTTTCTCCACCCCCACCACGGCCACGAAGTCCGCCAGACCCCCTGCGACCATGGCGTAGCCGATCCGCAGGGCGGCGGCGCCGGAGGCACATGCCGCTTCGATCTTGACTGCCTCCACGCCGTGCATCCCGGCGAAATCGGCCACCAGCGCCCCCAGATGCTCCTGGGCCTCCACCTGCCCCGAGAGCATATTCCCGATGTATAGAGCGTCCAGCCGCTCCACCCCCGCATCCCGCATAGCGGTCTCTAACGCCTCCAGCGCCAGCTCCCGCAGTCCTTTATCCCAGTGCTCTCCCACCGGGGTCTGGCCGATGCCGATAATGGCGACCTCGCGCATCACGCCTCCTTACGCCTCAGTGTCCATCACGATCTTCCGACGATAGCGAGCATAGGTGGCGTAATCGATCACCACGCGGCGGGCAATATAATCCCGGGTTCGAGGCGCTCGATCCCGCCGCTCCAGGATGGCTTCCGTCACCACCAGGGAGAAGGCGTCGGATCCGGCGCCGGAGCCGAAGGACACGGCCAGGATCCGATCACCCGGCTGTGCCTCGTCCAGGATAGCGGTCAGCCCGATCAGACATGATCCCGCATAAGTATTGCCGATCTCGTCCACCAGGAGACCGGTCCGGATCTGCTCCAGCTGGAACCCGAGCATCTTCGCGGCCTTCTGAGGGAATTTCACGTTCGGCTGGTGAAACACCGCATACGTGTAATCCTCCGGCCGGGCTCCCAGCGCTTCCATCAGCTGGCGGGCGGCTTCCACGATATGGTGGAAGTAGGCGGGCTCCCCGGTGAAACGGCCGCCGTGCTCCGGATACCGGGCGTGGGCCCGGCGCCAGAAATCCGGGGTATCGGTGACATAGGAGAGCGATCCCTCCAGGATCGCCAGGCTCTCCTCTGCTGGGCCGATGATGAAGGCGGCCCCGCCCGCCCCGGCCGTGTATTCCAGGGCATCGCCCGGCCGGCCCTGGGCCGTGTCGGTCCCGATGGCCATCGCGTAATCGGCCATCCCTGAGCCCACAAAGCCGATGGCGGCCTGCATGGCCTCCGTGCCCGCTTTGCATGCGAATTCCCAATCCCCAGCCTGAACGTAGGGGGTGGCTCCAATGGCCTCAGCGACGAGAGTGCCGCTGGGTTTGACCGCGTAGGGATGCGATTCGCTGCCCACCCAGACTGCCCGCAGGCGATGCGCCGCAATCCCTGCCCGGGCCAGGGCGTTCCGGGCCGCCTCGATGGACATCGTCACCACATCCTCATCGGGCCCCGGCACAGCCTTCTCCCGCACCGGTGGGGGCTCCGCCCCGCCGGTCCACAGGCGGGAGATCTCAGCGCCCGGAAGGCGGTAGCGAGGGACGTAAGCCCCATAGCCCACGATGCCAACTGAGCGGGACGGCTTCAGGATCCGATGGCCGTTCTCATGCATTGGAACCCTCCGATCGATCGGTCAAGGTGTCTGTATCAGGCTTGCGCGGTTGAGCTGGAACCCGGTAGGCCAGGTGGCTTCTCCTCAGCTCTTCCTCCTTCACGCCAGAGGCCCCGAAGGGCCGCTCGCGAATGGGCGCCTTCCAGGGCGGGCCTGGGATCTGCCATTCCCATGCTTATGACCACCCCATCGCCCGACGCAGCTGGTGAAGATGAAGCACGTGGTCCCGCTCATGCCATGCGGCCCGGCGCAATACTTTGCGTGGAGACCAGAACTCTCCATCCACGCCCACGACGATCGATTGCCCGATCCAATCTTGAAGGGCCTGTTCCAGGGCGTGGCGAACCTGTTCCAGATGCGCCCAGATCTCCACGGGTGGATCTTTGAGATCCCGCCCCAGTCGACTGAGATACCAGTTCTCCCCGTGAGCCACATGGCGCAGCACCCCGCGCATAGACCACCGCTGGCCCGGCAGCACCGCGTCCAGAACCGGGTCCGGCAGGCCCTCCACCGCCGCCCGGAGATCCGCCCGGGAGGCAGCGAGGACCTGAAGGCCGAACTCCACCTCTTCCTCCGTCAGTGGCCGCCAGTCGTCCAGAAACCACGCGTTCACCTCCCGGGAGCCGCCTCGCTCGAAGCGTTCGTTGATCGTGTAGACCTCGAAGATCTCCACCACCCGGAAATCCTCCGGAACCCCAGGCCCTGCGACGGGGATCCCATGAGCGCCCAGCCAGGCGAAATAATCCCGGATCGCCTCCGGGATCCGCTCCAGGGTTTCCCGCTCGGTGTGCCCGAAGGCGAAGCATCCCGGGTAATCGAGAACCCAGGCGATATGGCCTCTTTCCGCGCCGCGTTCCAGTCCGATCCGGTAGGTCATCCAGGGGCTCCCCCCCGAAGCTCTTGCAGAAGCTCCCGGGCCCGGGCCAGGCGGATGTTGCGCTCCATGACGAGCCGTTCGGCGATCCGATCGATCTCCTCGCCAGCGGCCCCGGCGGCCATGGCGATCTGACGGGCGTGCAATTCCATATGCCCGCGCTGGATCCCCTCGGTGGCCAGGGCCCGCAGGGCGGCCAGGTTCTGGGCCAGGCCCACGGCGGCCATGATCTCCGCCAGCTCCCGCGCGGACGAAACGCCCAGGATCTTGAGGGCCACCCGGGCCAGGGGATGGGCCTGGGTGGCTCCCCCCACGATCCCCACCGCCAGGGGCAGCTCAATCCGTCCATACAGAGCCCCCCCTTCGTCCCGACACCATCGGGTGAGCGGCCGATACCGGCCATCCCGTGCGGCATAGGCGTGGGCGCCCGCCTCAATCGCCCGCCAGTCGTTGCCGGTAGCCAGGGCCACCGCATCGATGCCGTTCATGATCCCTTTGTTATGCGTGGCCGCCCGATAGGGGTCCACTTCGGCCAGCGCCTGCGCCTCCAGAATCCCCTGGATCACGAGATCCCCCGGGAAGTCCGGCGTCTCCAGAGCTTCCGGGGGGATCCGGACCTCCGCCCAGGCCCGCCGGCGGTCCGCTAAATTCGAAAGGATTCGCAGGACCACCCGCCCTCCCGTGATCTGGGCGATCCGAGGGGCCACCGCCTCGCAGACGGTGTTCACGGCATTGGCCCCCATCGCGTCCCGGACATCATAGAACAGGTGCACAACGAGCATCGGCCCGACAGGCGTGTTCGGGAATGGGATGACCTCCAGCCCCCGGAACCCTCCGCCCCGGGCGACGATGGAGGGCGTGGCAGCCTCAGCCGCCGTTCGGATCGTCTCGATCTGTTCCTCGATCGCCCGGGCCGCTGTGGAAAGATCGGGGAGATCCATAATCTGGATCTGCCCGCGCATAATAGGCTCATCGCTGCCCGCGAGGAATCCCCCACCGGCCCGAGCCAGGCGGGCGGCATGGGAGAGCGCCGCCACCACCGAGGGCTCCTCAATCACCATCGGGATCAGGACCTCCCGGCCATTGATCAGGAAGTTCACCGCCACCGCAAAGGGCAGCGCGAACCGGCCGATCACATTTTCCACCAGATGGTCCGCCTCTTCTAATGTTAGACCGCCATTGATCAACAAAGCCTGCTCCTCGGGGGTCAGACCGGCCTGTTCGGCGACCCAGCGGGCGCGCGCTTCCAGCGGCAATCGATAGAAGCCCGGGTAACGAGAAGTGCGGCTGGACATCACATAAAAAATTATGGAGGGGATTTGCTGTCAAAATCTATCAACGATCTATCCCGGGTTACAACATGGGGAATATGGGGGTGGCGTCGCCTCTTTCACAGCCTTCGAAACGCCGATCTCGGAGATCCGGTGGGCGGCTCCTCCGGGGCAGTAGGAGGAATCAAAGAGCTAACGAATAGCTAACAAATTGGGAGTTGGGAAGGCCTTCGAGGCCCCCTGTTGCAACCGGGCGAGATCTCTATGGTCCCTCTACCAGGAAGAGAGGGATCCCTCCCACGGCGGCTTCCCCTTGCTTTTGCCGGGCCGGATTACAAAGGGTGGGCGTGTTGTAATTGGTCGCAGGTGGTAAGGAGAAGGTATAAATGCCGTTCGCGGGACGCACTCCGGTCGCCGCTCCGGTGCGGACGTCGTAGATGATCCCCTGGGGCGCGATGGCGGTCACCGTGATTGTCGCTGGGACATTCAGGCGGGTCCAGGCCAGCAGCACCCGTGCTCCGTCCGGCCGCTGGAAGGCGAACCACTCCACCTGCCCGGTGCACGCGTTCCAGTCGGTCTGGCCGTTCGTGGTGCGCAGACGCCAGAGGGGCGTAGCCCCGCGCAGATAGGTGGCGACCAGCTGGTAGGCGGCCGCCGCCGGGCGCGCCCCCGCATCCGAGGGATAGCAGGGGGCCGGGTCCGGGTTCCGGTAAAGGCCGAAGGCATCATGAGAATCCGGACCGTTCCCGCAATCATCGTGAAGCATGAAGTGGAAGATCACCCGGGCCCCCAGCCAGATGGCGTAAGCTGCACTCTGCACCACATAGGCCGCCTGCTCTTCACGGGTCCCCCGGTAGCCGCTGTTCGGATCCCATGTCGGCCCAGGGTAATCGTCCCACACCGGCAGGCCGCTCTCGTTCACCCAGAGCTCCTTCGTGAGCCCGAAGGATCGCAGGGTTCCCTTCACCTGATTCAGGTAGCGGAACGTCTGCCAGGCGTAGCTGTAGCTGTGGATCGGGAGGACATCGAAATACCAGCCGAAGGCGTCCCGCAGATCGGGGTCGGGATCGTTCTGGAGCGTGCTCAGAACTTCCTGCAGCCACCCGGGCTTCTCGAAGATGGCCAGCCCGCCGAACAGGATGCGGGCCTGGGGATCCGCCTGGCGCGCGGCGATGGCGGCTACCTTCAGCAGGCGGGCGTAATCCGCCGCGCTCCCACTCCAGAAGGACGAGAGGTCGGGTTCGTTCCAGATCTCCCAGGCGCGGACCCCGCGTCCGACTGGCCATCCGGGCACCTCGCGGCTGGCTGCCCCGCCCGGTCGGTAGCGGGCGACCGCCTGATAGACGAAGGCGGCCCATCGGTTCGCCGGGTTGATGGTTTTGCCCGGGCCGGGGCGATCGGTCCCATCGGCGAAGATGGGCGCGTAGAGGCCGGCCGGGGGATTCGCCGCAGCGATATGGATCGGCGCGTCCGGGGTGATCGCCCCAGACGGCCGGCGGAGGATCGACCCGCCGATAGGCGGTTGGGCGGAGGGGCCTCCGGCGGCGTAGAAGCCCGGAGTGCCCATCAGGATCAGGGAGACCTCGAAGCCCTGGGCGAGGGCATCCCGAAGGGTCTGATCCCCATGGGCCCACTGATAGACTCCGGGGGACGTCTCCACGCCGCTCCAGTAGAGGGGCCAGCGGTCCCAGCGGGCGCCCAGCCGCCGCGCCCGATCGAAGCGAGCCGGGTCGGCTGGCTGCTCCGCCGACGTGATGAAGACGAGTCCGAAATCCACCCCAGGAGCAGCCTGCGGCTCCTGACGGGCGACGAGGGGCAGATAGACGCGGAATGGGGAGGATAAGGCGCTTTCCTCCCGGCTCCGAGCCAGCGGCCGGGGAAGGGCTTCCGGGATCGACCCGGTCCAGGCGTTGCTCCCCAGCAGCACGAGGATCATGGCCCATACGCCACGGCGCGTTCCCACAGCTTTCCCTCCACGGTCGGGCGGGAACCGGTTCGCGCTGGAGCAGGCTCGAGGCGAGCCCCGGTTGCCTGCTGCTGCCTCATGGAACGGGACTTCGGGCGAAGGCCGGATCGCACAGCTATACGGTGCGGAGAAGAGGCATGTTGCCCCTCTGGAAAATCTTTGGCTTCTCTTGCCCCAGGGCTTTCAGGCCATCATAATCGGAAAACACCGGCCCGCCAAATCGGATCCGCCGGAGCCTCCAACCGGGCCGGGTCGTAAGGATGGGTTCATGGAAGATCTCTGGGGGATCGGACAGGCCGCATCGGTTCGGGATCCGACCCAATGAGCCTGGAGGCTCGGGATGCGCTCCGATGAGCGGGCGAAGCCCCGTGTGGCGCTGATCCACTATACGGCCCCTCCGGTGATCGGAGGGGTGGAGGCCGTGCTCGCCCGCCAGGCCCGCATCCTGGCGGCCGCCGGCTACCCGGTTCGGATCATCGCTGGCGTGGTCGATTCGAGCATGCCCGGGGTAGAGACGACGGCGATCCCGCCGATGTATGGCGGATCGCCGGAGATCGCCCCGCTCCAGGCGGTGTTGCGGGAGGGCCGTCTTCCCGAAGAATTCCCTCGGTGGCGAGAGCGGTTGCGCCGTGGTCTGGCGGAGGCCCTGCGCGGGGTGGATGTCATTATCCTCCACAATGTTTGCACTATGGACAAGAACCTTATCCTCTCCGCCGCTCTCTACGATCTCGTGACCGCGGAGCCCCGGCGCTGGATCGGATGGCACCACGATGCGGTGATCCTGCGATCGGCGACGCCTCGCTTCCGGGGGGAGCCGTGGGATCTGGTCTTCCGGCCATGGCCGGTGATCCACGTAACGGTTTCCGAGGCCCGCCGCCAGGCCCTGGCCGCTGCCTGGAGGATCCCGACCGCGGAGATCCACGTGATCCCGAACGGGGTGGACCCCGGGGAGTTCTTCCGCTGGGGTGATCTCACGCGCTCCATCGTGGAGGCCCTGGGCCTGATGGATGCCGATGCCATCCTTCTGACGCCGGTCCGCATCACCCGTCGCAAGCGGCTGGAGGACGCCCTGGCGGTCCTTCGCCATCTGCGGGAGCGAACCGGATGGGATGCCCGGCTCCTCGTGACGGGTCCTCCGGGCGCCCACACGCCGGCCAACCGGGCCTATCTGGAGGAGCTGCGCGCCCGGCGGGCCGCATGGGGGCTGGAGGGAGCGGCGCATTTTCTGCATGAACATCTAAGGAAAGGCCTGCCGGAGGAAGCCGTAGCGGATCTCTATATGCTGGTGGACGCGGTGCTGCTCACCAGCGAGGAGGAAGGGTTCGGGCTGCCCGTGCTGGAGGCCGGGCTGGCCCGCCTGCCGGTGTTCGCCCGCGAGCTTCCAGCCCTGCGGGAGCTGGGGGGAGAGGATGTGTTCCTCTTCCCTGAGGGAAGCGGCCCGGAGGCGCTCGCAGCAGCCATCGCCCGCTTTCTGGAAACCGATCCGGTGGCCCGGCTGCGTCGACGGGTGCGCCAGCAGTTCAACGCCGCCCGCCTGATCCAGGAGCGCCTGATCCCGCTGCTGGAGGAAGCCCCCACGATGGGTCGGAGGCCATCATTATGATAGAATCAGGTGGGGAGGTTCCGGATGGGGTTCACGGTGCGGGATTTCAACGATCTGATCCGCCTGCTGGATCGGCACCCGGAGTGGGTGGAGGCGTTGCGCCAGCGCCTGCTCACGCAGGAGCTGCTCACCTCCCCCCGGACCCTGCGCCGGGTGTCCACGCGGGTGGGTCGGGTGGAGCGGGCGGTGGAGGATCTGAAGGCGACGGTGCAGGATCTGGCGCAGTCGGTGCAGGATCTGACCCAATCGGTGGCCGCCCTCCTCCAGGCCCAGCAACAGCGCGATGAAGCCTTCGCCGCCTTCCGGGCGGAGGTCGACGGCCGCTTTGCCGGGCTGGCGGAAGCTCAACGGCGACATTATGAGGAATTCGCTGCCTTCCGGGTGGAAGTGGATCGCCGCTTTGCGGAGCTGGCGGAGGCCCAGCGGCGCACCGAGGAGAGCCTCCACCGCCTGGCTGAATCTTTCACCGCCCATCGCCAGGAGTTCCTGGAATACCGTGCGGAGACCGATCGCCGTTTCGCGGAGCTGGCGGAGGCGCAGCGGCGCACCGAGGAATCCCTCGCTGCCCATCGCGCAGAGACGGATCGTCGCTTCGCCGAGCTGGCGGAGGCGCAGCGGCGGCACTATGAGGAATTCGCGGCCCATCGCCAGGAGTTCCTGGAATACCGTGCGGAGACCGATCGCCGTTTCGCGGAGCTGGCGGAGGCGGTGCGCATCCTCGCCCGGCGGGTGGGGGACCTGGATGGGCTGGTGCGGGGCTGGATCCACGAGGACCGCTATCGCACCCGCTCTCGCCGCTACCGCCGCCTGGTGCTGGATCCCCATATTCTCTCCCCGGAGGAGCGGGAGGCGTTTCTCCGCCAGGCGGAGGCGGCGGGCCGGCTCACCCCAGAGGAGGCGGCCGAGCTGGAGGAAGCGGACGTTCTGGTGCGGGGCCGCTCCCGGGCGACGGGGGGCGAGGTCTTCCTGGTGGTGGAGGTTTCGGCGACGGTGGATACGGACGATGTGGAGCGGGCGGTGGAGCGGGCGGAGATCCTGCGGCGGGCGGAGCCGGGGGCGGAGGTGATTCCGGTGGTGGCGGGTCCGGCGATCCATCCGCAGGCGATCCAGGCCGCCCGGGCGCTGGGGGTGTGGTGGCTCACCGACAGCCGCCCCTACGCCCCGAAGGAGCTCCCCCCAGGACAGGACCCCTTATCCTCCTGAGGGAGAGGGCTTCACGTTCGTCATGACCTTCTTCCCGGGCGCATGGGCATGAAGCGCCTGCCCGGGATTCGGGAGCCCCATCGGAGAACTTCCCCGCTCACCAGGTATAGAACCCCTTCCCGGTCTTCCGGCCCAGGAGGCCGGCCCGGACCATCTGGCGGAGCAGGGGGGCGGCCCGATAGGCGCCGTTCCGGTGCTCTGCTTCCAGGGCGTCCAGGATGGCCACCACCAGGTCCAGGCCGATGAGGTCTCCCCATTCCAGCGGCCCACGTGGATAGTTCGTCCCCAATTTCATGGCCGTGTCGATATCCTCCGGCGAGGCCACCCCGTCCATCACGGCGAAGGCGGCCTCGTTGATGAGGGCGCAGAGGATCCGCGGGAGCACCATCCCCACGGTATCACGGACTATCTCGATCCGGAACCCGATGCGCTCCAGATAGGCCCGGGCGGATTTCAGTGCGGCGGAATCGCCCGCAAGCGGGGCCGTCAGTTCCACCGGAGCTTCGCGGGTCAGGGGCGGCAACGCCGCGAACCCCACTACCCGGCCTGGTCGCCGGGTCCAGCAGGCCGCCTGAGTCGCCGAGACCGTGAGGCACAGGGAGAGAAGGGGTGCTTCGGGGGAAAGCGCCTCGTCGAGGGCCGTGATCAGCATCCGTTTCGATTCGAGAGGGAAAGGGAGGACCTCCAGGGCAAGAGCAGCGCTTCGGGCCTCGGCCTGAAGGTTGGGGGGAAGGGCGATCGGAGGCTCTCCCTCACAAATCAGGACGGCTACTGGATACCCCTGATCCAGAAACAGCCCGCCGAGGTCCTCTGCAAACGCCGAAGCGCCCACGATCAGGATGCGCTCCTTTAGGGGCTGGGTTCCCATGGGATCCTCCTCGGGGATCCGGCTGCCAACACGATCGGTGGGTTACCCATAGTCATACCATCCCTTCCCGGTTTTCCGCCCCAGACGGCCAGCCTGGACCATCTGGCGCTGCATGGGGTGGGGGCGAAAGCGGGGTTCCTCGAAAAACGCGTGATAGATGCTCTCGCTGACAGCCAGGTTTACATCCAGGCCGATCAGGTCCATCAGCTCGAAGGGGCCCATCCGGAATCCCAGGGCGCGAACCAGCCGATCCACCGTGGGGGGATCGGCGATGCCTTCCCCGATCAGGCGCAAGGCCTCCAGATAGAAGGGACGGGCGACGCGGTTCACGATAAAGCCTGGCGTGTCCTTAACCACCACGGGGGTCTTCCCCCAGCGCCGGGCCAGATCGACCAGCGCCCGCACCGTTTCTTCGGAGGTCGCCAGCCCTCGCACGACTTCCACCAGGCGCATGATCGGCGCCGGGTTGAAGAAATGCATGCCGGCCACCCGTTCCGGGCGCCGGGTGACCGCTCCCAGGGCGGTGATGGAGAGGGAGGAAGTGTTGGAGGCCAGGATGGCCCCAGGGAGGCAGATCGCATCCAACTGACGGAAGATCTCCTGCTTGAGCGCCATGTCCTCCGGCGCGGCCTCAATGACCACCTCAGTCCCAGCCAGATCTTCCAGGATGGCGCTGGGCTGAAGCCGCTCCCGGGCGCGACGGGCTTCCGTCTCATCCAGTCGACCCCTGGCGGTAGCCTCCTGGAGCCATGCCTCGATCTGGGCTACGGCGTTCTCCAGGGCACCGGATACCACATCATAGAGGATGGCCTGTGCGCCATGGGTGATCGCCACATAGGCGATCCCCCGCCCCATCGTTCCCGCCCCTACAATTCCCACGCGCTCCACGGTTCTCCCCTCCTTTTCAGGCCGCTTGGAATCGGCCTTACGAGGCACTGGGCGTCGGCGGACGCGCCGATGGAAATCGGCCTCCCCAGGCGCTTCGCGCCCTGCGTCGGTCTGCGCCGACGCGGAAAGGCTTTTTCGGCCGGCGGAGGCCGGCCATTGGCCGAAGGCCTTTTGGGGTCGAATTCATTCGACGCCCTGAGGCCGGCCACCGGCTGAAGGCCTTTGGGGTCGAAGGCATTCGATGCACCTTGCATTGGACCTCATCCGCGGCGCCGCTGGAGGAAAGCCTCCACTCGCTCCCGATGCTCCGGGGTGCGGGCGGCCGCGTCCTGGAGATGGGCCTCATATTCCAGGGACTGCTCCAGGGTGAACGTCAGCGCCCGATTCAAAGCGCGCTTCAGCCAGCCCAGGGCCCGCGGTGGCAGATCCCGTAGCTGGGCCGCCCATTCCCGGGCCGTCGGCAGCACCTGATCCGCCGGCACCACCGCGTTGACCAGCCCCCAGGCCAGGGCCCGGGAGGCATCCAGTCGATCGATGAGGGTGGCCGCCTCAAAGGCCCGGGCATACCCCACGAGATGAGGGAGGAACCAAGTGGAGCCGGAATCCGGGATCAGGGCGATCTTCGCAAAGGCGTTGAACACGAAGGAGGCGTTCTCCGCCATCACCCGGAGGTCACAGGCCAGGGCCAGGCTGCAGCCCGCTCCTGCCGCCACCCCGTTGATCGCGGCGATGAAGGGCTTTTCAGTATTCCGGATACGGAGGATCAAGGGGTTATATCGAGTTCGCAGGTGCTCGCCAATCGAAAGGGCTTCCTCCGGGCGCTCGTAGCGCTGCCGCATCTCCGCTAGATCCTGTCCGGCGCAGAACCCTCGTCCGGCCCCGGTGAGGATCGCCGCGCGGACCGCGTCGTCACGCTCGACAGCACGCAGGGCCTGTTGCAGCTCCTCAAACATCCGCTCGTTGAAAGCATTCAGAACATCCGGGCGGTTCAGGGTGATGAGGGCGATCCCATCCTGGACTTCGTAGAGCAACGTTTCGTAGCTCATCGTTCTCCTCCTGTTTGGGATTCCGAATCGGGCTTGCGCTGTTGGGCTGGGATCCCGGGGAGGGGTGTCCGCTTTCCCCGTGGCGCAAAGATCCGCATGCTTGGGTGGGTTTTCTTGGCCACGCTCAATCCCCTTTCGTGGGCATCCCCACGGCCAGCCCTCCGATCAGGAGAACAGCAGCCCCCGAGGCGATGGGAGAGAGCGCTCGAGCCCCGGGGACAGGCAAGGTTTGTCCCCCTACGATCAGCAGCGTGTAGGTGATCCATCCAGCGATCCATCCCAGCAGGGTCGACCGCCAGGCCCGATCCGGGCTCCGACGCCATCCCAGGGCGAAGACGAGGACGCTGAAGCCCAGAATGAGCATGTTGCTCCATACGAAGGCCTGCCACCCGGTTAGGGAAAGCCGCAGGGTAGCGAACCCCGGGGCGCGGGGAGTGGGGGTAGGCGACGGCTTGGGGGTCGGGAGGACCGTGGGCTCTGGAGAACGGGTTGGCGTAGGCGGCACAATGGTGGCGATCCGGCCCGGACGGTTCTTCTCGATCTGAATCTGAAGCCGGTAGGAAAGGCGCGCCGGCTCGCTCACCGCGCGGATCTCCAGCGATCCCTCGCGATCCAGCGGGATGTCCACCTCCGCAAATCCATCCCGGGTGCGGGCGATGAACGGTCCGATGCTTCCCTGGCCGGTGTAGAGGCCGGTGAACAACACCGGGATGCCATCGGGGACGAGAAATCCATCCCGATCGCGGATGGGGCCAGCCCAGACCCGCAAGGTCTGCCCGACCTGAACCGCGACCGGCGTGGGCGTGCCCGGAGGGGTCCCTTCCCGAGGTCCGACCCCCAGGGGGATCACTTGGGCAGGATCCGGTCGCACGCGGTCTGCCAGATTATAGCCGAGAGCTGGAATGGAGAGAGGAGGGCGGCTTCGAGGGGTGAGCGTGCCGAACAGAACACGGGCCATGATCTCCACGGCGGGAGGGATATGGGTCCAGATCGCCTCATAACGGCTCAGACGCGCAATCTCCCGGGCGGTCAGAGGATAGAGGGCTCCGAATCCCCAGAAGACCACCTTCTTCCCGCCCAGGAGCTCCGCTCGCTCCCCCAGGAGGAGATGGGGGAGGCTGGAGGCTGGATCGGCCGGATGCTCATCCAGGGCCGCGATCACAATCCAGGCGGCCCGCTCGAAATCCGGCCGCAGGTCCGGTGCTTCTGGAGCTCGGGAGAAGAAGGCCATCGCCTCTGCGAAGGATCGCACCGAGATCTGGGCGGGATCCAGCGCGCCGCCGCTGGCGGTTTGCATGGCCCGGGTCAGGGTCTCCGCAGGCAGCAGCGGTTGCTCCGGGCATGCCGCGCAGGCTCGCATCCTCCTCCCATCTACCAGGATCAGGATCGCCTCGCCTGGCTGTGGGATAGGCGGAGGGTTCGATCCTGCCGGGTAGAGGCGGACCACCGCGCTTTCCAGAGCTTGGCGGACCATCCGGAGATGCGCCGGGGTTCCCACGGCCTGGCGGAGCTGTTGGGGATTGGGGAATACCGCTCCGGCGGCGAAGCCCGGGTAGAGCGCGTATTTCAGACGCAGGATCCGCGCGACGGCACTGTTCACCAGATTCTGGAAGGCCAGATCAGTGGAATACTTTTCGCTGAAAAACTGGATGACCTCCGTGGCGCGGCGGGCGGCCTCCAGAGAATTCGCATGGAGATCCCCTAGCCAAATCAGATCATTGCCCGCCATGAAGGCATCCAGGGCGGCGCGGCGGAAATCGATTTCTCCTTGCTCATCGGCATACACTGCGCGAAGAACGGGATGCCCGAGAGGAGGAGAGAGCAAAACCCCGCCGCGATCTCGCCAGGTTTTGATCTCCGGTAATGTCAGTAATGCCCCCAGGGCGTTTCCATCCACCGCTAAGGGGCGTGTCCATTCCTGGGCGCTCCCCCCAAAGCCCCGGATTCGCATCAGGGAGACCTGCACCGCTCGAACCAGGGGGCGGCCCGTCTCCGTGGGTGTTCGCATCAGCTCCAGAAAGGGAACCAGGTCGAAAGCGGCCAGATCTTCCTTGGTGAGAACCGCCGTCCGTTCTGACCGACCGTAGGCGCGACCTTCGCCTGGGAAGGACCCCGGGGCGATCAGCAATCGTCCTTCACTGCCGGCCAGCAGGCCGCTCAAATAGGCCCGGGCGATGCGGCTGACCCATTGGGGATCTCCCCCGAAAGTTTGCGCGCCGGCATCCCCGATCTCCGGTCGGGGCTCCAGCAGGACATCCAGAGGAGGGCCCAGGAGCAGGTTCACCCCCACTGCCTGGAGCTCTTCCCCCAGGGCCTGTCCGACCGCCTGAACGCGCTCCGGATCCCAGGTGGCGCCCAGGGCTAAAGGCGAGGGCAGCGGCATCGCCCCACTGGTCCATGCGGAAAAAGGAGGGCCATCGCCCTGTTGCCGCATCCCAATGAACAGAGGGATAAAGGGGTTGAGCGTGGCGGCCTGCTGCTGGAGGGAGAGGGTGATCGAAAGCAATTCGGAGGGGGTGTCGCCCAGGTTGGTGAAATTCCCCTGATCCGGGCTCAGGACCACTCCTCCAATCCGCTGCTCGGTGAGCAGGGAACGGAGCGGATGGTCCGGGCGGGCGATAGGCCCGGGCAGGGTCACCAGGAACAGCTGCCCCACCTTGGCCTCGGGGGGCATCTGAGCCAGCAGGCGGGCGATGAACTCATCCTCACCCCCCTGAGCCGCAGCCGGAGCGATCGGAAAAAACCCCAGGGCCAGCGCGAGCACCAGCCCCCAGTGGATCCAGCGGCTCACCGTTCGAACCCCCTGCATCGGACGCCTTCCTGATGGCGTATGGCCTGGTTGTCAACCGGAGGCTCGGAGCGATGGGAAAGGCTGGGAAGCCCCCTTTCCACCCTCTTAGAGATCCTCCGGAGAATCCGGAATCGCAAGCCCCGAGCGCATTAGCCGCTGGTGTTCCATCTTCATGCAGCGATCCATCACCACCAGCAGTCCGGCCTCCTGGGCGCGTTGAGCGGCCTCAAAGTGGATCACCCCGAGCTGCATCCAGATCACCTTCGCGCCTTTCGCGATCGCCTGTTCCACGATCTCCGGGACGTAACGAGCAGGCCGGAAGATGTCGACCACATCCACCGGTTCGGGGACCGAGAGGAGATCCGGGTAGGAAGGCTCCCCCAGGACCTCCTGGATCGTCGGGTTGACCGGGATAATGCGGTAGCCCTGGCGCTGAAGGTAGGAGGCCACCTGATGGCTGGGCCGTGTGGGATCCGCCGAGAGGCCAACCACCGCAACCACGCGGGACTCGGTCAGAATGCGGCGCAACGTGGCATCGTCCTGAACGGTGATGGGCTCCGGGATGATCACCTCCACCTGCCGCTGATCGAAGAGGACATCCCCTCCCAGAAGCCGAGCTTCCACCCGATAGCGCGCGCCGGGGTCCGGACGCCGGAGATGGAGGACGTAGATCGGCCGGAGCTCCATCACCCCCATCACGGCCATCGAATGGATTTCCTCCCCCTGTTCATTATAGAGGATAAGCTCCAGCTCAGGAGGATGGGAGGAGGGAGAAAGTTCCAGCTCCACCACCACCCGTCGCCCATCCGGCATGGGGGTTGCCCGAAGGGTGTGGATGCAGGGGGATTCGGCCTGGCCCGGATTTCGCTCCATCACGACCTCCCGGTGGGACTGCCGAAATGAAAAAGCCGGGCGCATCCAGAGCCCGGCTGATGGGTTCAGCGCCCCCGGCGGGATTCGAACCCGCAACACAGGACTTAGGACGCCCTTGCTCTATCCGGTTGAGCTACGGGGGCATGGCCCTCTCTGGTTTTTATTATAACTCAATTCCTCACGTCGACGGTTCTCCAGGCGGACTCAGCGAGGCGATCCTGCGGGAGGCCCGGATCGCTAACCGAAGGAAGCGGCCACCCAGTCCCCGATCAGCCAGTAGCGGAAATCCTCCCCCCGGCTGCAGGCGATGGCTCCCACCACGCCATAGGCCAGAGCCCCCAGCGGGATCAGGCTCAGCAGGCAGGCGACCGGCATGAGGCAGATCCCGACGATGAGGGCAGCCAGGGTTAGACTGAGGAACCACGCTCCCGCCGCGGCCACCCCGGCGACCACCCAGGCGAGCAGCTGAAAGATCAGGGCCTGCAAGGCATGAAACGCCACATATCGCGATCGCTCCCGGTAGAACAGATAGATCAGGAAAGCGGCGATGGGGCCGCCGAGGGCGGTGGCCAGGTTCAGCAGGATGCTCAGATGGGCCAGCATCGCCCATTGTCGCTCCTCGGCGGAGAGGGCGGCTTCCGGAGCGGGAAGGGTGGGGTGCTCTTCCATCGCGACCTCCACAGAAATCAGCTCTTGGCGCTCTCTACACGGTTCCAGTGCGGAGGAGGAGGACGAAAGCTTCCCACCCGAAAGTATGGTAGGAGAACCATGTCGCCTCCATCCCCGGATTGCCCGGCGAGGCGCGATCATCGACTATTATAGAGCTGGTCGGGAGAGATTGCATGCCCGCCTTCGCGCCCGTTGACGGTGCCTCCGTTGTTTTCTACAATGAGGATCCAGATCTCCCCAGGATGGCCGTCCCATGCGACATCCCGATCACCAGAGGGCAGGACAAGGACGCCGGGTTTGGTGGCTGGCCCCTCCAGCCCCGGAGGTGGTTCGGGCGGCTCTCAGGCGATGGCCGGCCTTGCTGCAGGATCTTCTCTACCATCGGGGGATCATGTCCGAGGAGGCGGCAGAACAGTTTCTGGCCCGCGACTGGTCTGCGGGGGATCCCTTCCGGCTGAAGGGGATGGAGCCGGCGTTGGAACGCCTGGAGCGGGCGATCGCCCGACAGGAGCCGATCGCGGTCTACGGCGACTATGATGTGGATGGCGTCACAGCTACTGTCATGCTCATCCAGGCCCTCCAGGCCCTCGGCGCCCGGGCCCGCCCTTACATTCCCCATCGGGAAACTGAGGGCTACGGCCTCAACGGCGAGGCGCTGAGAAGCCTGGCGGAAGAGGGGATCCGGGTGGTGATCACGGTGGACTGCGGGGCGCGAGCGGTGATGGAGGCCGCGCTGGCCCGCTCCCTGGGCCTTGACCTGATCGTGACGGACCACCACCTGCCCGGTGAGGTCCTCCCGGAGGCCATCCACATTAATCCCAAACAGCCGGATTGTCCGTATCCGTTCAAAGAGCTGGCAGGGGTGGGGGTGGCCTATAAGCTGGTGCAGGCCCTGAAGGCCCGCTACCCCCACGCTTCCTTTGAGCCGGAGGATTTCCTGGATCTGGTGGCCCTGGGGACCGTCGCGGATATCGTGCCCTTGCTGGGGGAAAATCGGGCGCTGGTGGCGCGCGGGCTGGAGCGGCTGCGAGCACCAGCGCGCGTCGGTTTACAGGCCCTCTATCAGGTCGCCAGCCTGGACGCCTCGCAGGTAGATCCCTGGGCGATTTCCTTTATTCTGGCCCCGCGTCTGAACGCGGCAGGGCGCCTGGAACATGCCCGGGCGGCTTACCGCCTGCTCATGACCCGGGACCCTGCGGAGGCCGCGGCCCTGGCGGAGGAGCTGGACCGTCAGAACCGGGAGCGCCAGGTCCTGACCCAGGCGACAGAGGAAGCCGCCCGCGCGATGGCGGTTCCGGAAGATCAGGTTCCATGGTTGATCTTCGCCGCCTCCGAGGATTTCCGCCCCGGGGTGGTCGGACTGGCAGCCGGACGGCTGGCGGAGTCGTTCTATCGTCCGGCGGTGGTGATCAGTCTGATGGGCGAGGAGGGGCGGGGATCCGCCCGCAGCATCCCGGAGTTTCATATCACCCAGGCGCTGGATGCCTGCGCCGATCTGCTGGTGCGCCACGGCGGGCACGCCGCGGCCGCCGGGTTCGTGGTGCGGCGGGAGAACCTGGAAAGGCTCCGGGAGCGCTTGCAGGAGCTGGCGGCCCGGGCGCTCAGCGCGCGGGAGCTCCAGCCGGCCACCATCGTGGAGGCCATCCTGCCCCTTCGGGAAGTCACCTGGCGTCTCCACGAGTGGCTCACACGGCTGGAACCCTACGGCTACGGCAACCCGGCTCCTCGCTTTCTCAGCCGTGGTGTGGCGGTCCGGTCTGTCCGCACGGTCGGCAATGGTGGTCAGCATCTGCGAATGGTGCTGACTGTTCCCGAGGGGGGGCCAGTTTGGGATGCGGTCGCGTTCCGTCAGGGGGATCGGGCGGCCGAGGTGAGACCGGGGATGCGACTGGATGTGGTCTTTGAGGTGCGGGCAGAGCGATGGAACGGCGAGCCCCGCCTGACGCTCCTGGTGGAGGATTTCGCTCCCTCCTCTGAGTCTGCGATGGTTCCTCTCCCATGGTCCGGCCTGGAGCATCGGGGATGAACCGACACGGGTTTTTGTTGGTGGGAGTGGCGCTCAGCGCGGTCCTGCTGGCCTGGACGCTGCATGGTTTGCATCTGGAGGAATGGACCCGGGCGCTCTCGGGGCTGAAGATCCCGTGGCTCCTGATCGGAGCCCTGTTTTATTTCGTTGCCGTTATCCTGCGGACCTGGCGATGGGGGATTCTGCTCCATAGCCTGCAATCCACCGGCTTCCGGGATCGCTTCATCGCGTTGACGATTGGATATATGGGGAACAATCTCTATCCGGCTCGCGCCGGGGAGTTGTTGCGGGCTTATGTGCTCCAGCGCCGGTGCGGCATCCGGGTGAGCACGGCCCTGGGAACCATTGTGGTCGAGCGCGTGCTGGATGGGCTGATGGTGGTGTTCCTGGCCCTGGTGGCGCTGCTCTTCTTTCCTCTTCCGGCCTCGTTGCGGTCGGCGGTGATGGCGGGAGGGGTGGTGTTCGGCGGAGCGCTCCTCATGTTGCTGGGGATGGCCCGGAACGCGGCGAAGCTCCACGATCTGCTGGAGCGGATCTCACGACACCGGCTGGGCCTCCGCATGGAACGGGCGATGGCCTTCCTTTCCCGTTTCCTGGACGGCCTGACGGTTCTGCAGCGTCCTGCCCATGCGCTGGCTGTCGGAGGGCTCACGGCTCTGATCTGGCTGGCGGAGGCCGGGACCTACAGCCTGGTGATGCAGGCGTTTCCTTTCCGAGCCTCGTTCTTCTCCCTTCTGGTGATGACCGCGACGGTCAACCTGGCCACGGCGCTCCCATCGGCCCCGGGTTATGTAGGCACCTTCGAGGCACCGGGGATCGTCGTGCTCCGGGCATTTGGGATCCCCGCTGGTGCGGCTTTTGCATACACACTGTTCCTCCACCTGGTTCTCTGGCTGCCCATCACGCTCCTCGGCCTTTTCCTGTTCCTGCGGGAAGGGCTCCGCGGGATGGAGAAGCCTGCGGATGTTTCCACTTCCTCTTGAACTGGATGCCTTGGGATACCGACGCCATGTTCCGTTTTGGGATTTCGAGGATGGGGCCCCGGAGACGGCTTCCATCTCGAACGCTGAAGAAGGATCATCCGTGGGGGGACTCCTCCCCCGCCCCCTCCCCGCTTCGGGGAGGGGGGAAGAGAAGAAGCATACGGCCTACCGGATTCAGGAACGGCATCCGTTCGATATCCAGGTGAGGCTCTATCTTCGGCCTGGAGTGGGAGCGCTACGATGTCCCGTTACGTTCTCCGCCGTATCGCGGCGATGATCCCGGTGCTCTTCGGGATCCTGCTGGTGGTGTTCGTGATGGTCCGCCTCATCCCAGGGGACCCCTGTCTGGTGATGCTGGGGGAGCGGGCCACCAAAGCCCAGTGCGAGGCCTTCAAGGAGCGCTTCGGCCTCCATGATCCCCTTCCGGTTCAATTCGTTCGCTACACCCTCCAGATCCTCCAGGGGGATCTGGGGACCTCCATCAGCACTGGGAGGCCGGTGGCGGTGATCCTGGCGGAGCGGCTTCCCATGACCATCGAGCTCACCATCGGAGCGATCCTGTTCGCCACCACCATAGGGATCACCCTGGGGATCCTCTCCGCCATCCATCAGAATTCCCCGGTGGACGTGATGACGATGGTGCTGGCCAACATCGGGGTCTCCATGCCGGTGTTCTGGCTGGGCCTGATGCTGGCCTATGTGTTCGCCCTGGTTTTTAAAGATACCCCGCTCTTTCTCCCACCCTCGGGACGCCTCTCGCCTGGGATCACGCTGCCGCCCCTGACCCGGGCATGGGGCCTGGAGGGGGTGGAGGGGTTTCCGCGGGTGGCGCTGATCTTCCTCTCGAATTCCGCGCTCTTCAACAGCCTGAGCACGGGGAACCTCGCTGCTTTCTGGGATGCCGTGCGCCATCTGATCCTCCCCTCCGTGGCGGTGGGGACGATCCCGCTGTCGATCATCGCCCGCATGACCCGCTCCAGCCTGCTGGAGGTCCTGGGGGAGGATTATATCCGGACGGCGCGGGCGAAGGGGTTGCGGGAACGGATCGTGCTGGCCCGGCACGCCATGCGGAACGCCATGATCCCCATCGTCACCGTGGTCGGCCTCCAGACCGGGAGCCTCCTCTCCGGAGCGGTGCTCACCGAGACGGTGTTCGCCCTGCCCGGGGTGGGAACCCAGCTCGTCTCGGCCATCCTGGCCCGGGACTATCCGGTCGTTCAGGGGTTCACCCTGGCGGTGGCGATCATGTTCGCTCTGGTGAACCTGATCGTGGACCTTTCGTATGCTTACCTGGATCCCCGGATCCGGCTGGAATAGCCGGCTGTTCCATGACATATAGGGACCTGCATCCAAGGCTCAGGAAGGATGGAAAGCGATGAGCGCGATCGCGCCTCCTCTGACGAGGGAGCTTTCTGTGCCCCGGCGCTCGCCGACCATGGAGGCCCTGCGCCGCCTGATCCGCCATCGATCCGCCCAGGTGGGCTTTTTCCTGCTGGGCCTGATGGTCTTCATGGCGATCTTCGCGGATGTCATCGCGCCCTACGATCCGATCAAGCCCCTGAAGGATGTGCAGCGCCGGGCGCCGCCGTGCATCCATCTGCTGGGTTGTCCGCGGGATCAACCCCAGCATCTTTTCGGGATCGACGGCAACAACCGGGATCTGTTCTCCCGGGTGATCTATGGCTCCCGGCTTTCGCTGCAGATCGGCTTTTCCACCATCACCTTCGCCATCATCGTGGGCGGGCTGCTGGGCGCTGTCGCGGGATATGCGGGGGGCTGGGTGGACAACGTCATCATGCGGGTGATGGACGTGATCCTGGCCTTCCCCAGCCTGCTGCTGGCCATCGCCATCGTCAGCGTGCTGGGGCCGGGGCTGATCAACGCCCTGCTGGCCATCGGCTTCGTCTCCATCCCGGTCTACGCCCGCATCGTCCGGGCGGCCGTCCTGGCCGTGAAGGAGCTGGATTACGTGATGGCCGCCCGGGCGGTGGGCGCTTCCCCGCTGCGGGTGCTGTTCGTTCATATCCTGCCGAACGCCCTGACCCCGCTGATCGTCCAGGGCACCCTGGGGATCGCCACCGCCATCCTGGATGCGGCGGCCCTTTCCTTCCTGGGGCTCGGCGCGGAGGTGCCGAAGCCGGAATGGGGGTTGATGCTGGGGGAAGAGCGAAATAGCGTCTTCAACGCCCCCCATCTGGTGTTTTTCCCGGGCCTGGCCATCATGCTGACGGTGCTGGCCTTCAACCTGCTGGGGGATGGCCTGCGCGATGCGCTGGACCCCCGGTTGAGCTATCGAGGGTATGAGAAGCGGATATAGGGTTCCAGCCCTCTGGACGGGCAGGCCTCGAGGGTGCCTGGAGGACGCAGGATATGGCGCTGGCCATTGCGGCGGGGCTCCTCCTGTCCATGGAAAAACATCCGACAGGGCCCGGGAAGGCTTGGCGGATTTCCCTAAGGAGACGTATAACTTCTTAGGAGTTACGCCGTCGACCGCTTCCTGGAGGCTTTTTAGGGGAAAGGGCCTTTTCACTTCCCGGAGCGGGAGCCCAACGGCGTAAGTCCCGCTTCTTGGAGGACCCTGGGATTGTGGATGATCCTGATCGGGGAGTTGTGAGGATATGGAGAAGCGGAATCCGGTTCGGATGGGCGCGGCGCAGATCCGACAGGCTTTCCTGGACTTTTTCGCGGCCCGGGGCCACACCATCGTCCCCAGCTCTTCCCTGGTGCCCGTGGGGGATCCCACCCTGCTTTTCACCAACGCGGGGATGAACCAGTTCAAGAACGTCTTCCTGGGCCTGGAGACCCGCCCCTACAAGCGGGCGGCCTCGGTCCAGAAGTGCATGCGGGTCTCGGGGAAGCACAACGACCTGGAGAACGTCGGCCCCAGCCCGCGTCATCATACTTTCTTTGAGATGCTGGGGAATTTCTCCTTCGGCGACTATTTCAAACGCGAAGCCATCCATTACGCTTTTGAGTGCCTGACGCAGGTCTACGGCCTGGATCCCGAGCGGCTGGTCTTCACGGTCCACCAGGACGACGATGAGGCTTACCGGGTCTGGGTGGAGGAAATCGGGGCCCCGCGGGAGCGGGTCTTCCGCATGGGGGATAAGACCAACTTCTGGATGATGGGGGACACCGGCCCCTGTGGGCCAACCTCCGAGATCCACTACGATTGGGGGCCGGAGTATTGCACCTGCGGCGATCCGAACTGCAGCGTGGCCCTGGATAACGGCTGCGACCGCTGGCTGGAGCTGTGGAACCTGGTGTTCATGCAATTCGATCAGAAGGCCGACGGGACCCGGGTGCCTCTGCCCCGACCGGGGGTCGATACGGGGATGGGGCTGGAGCGCCTGACGGCGGTGCTTCAGGGGGTGTTCTCCAACTACGAGACGGATCTCTTCGTCCCCATCATCGAGCGGACCCGGGAGATCCGTGGGCACACCCGCGCGGAGATGGAGGCCCACATTGTGGCCTACCGGGTGATCGCCGATCACACCCGCGCGGCCTCCTTCCTCATCGCCGATGGCGTCCTGCCGGGGAACGTCGGCCGCGGCTACGTGCTGCGGATGATCATCCGCCGCGCCGCCCGCTTCGGCCGCAAGATCGGGTTCGAGGAGCCTTTCATGGCCCGGGTGGCCGAAGCGGTGATCGAGATTATGGGCGGCCATTACCGCGAGCTGGTGGACCGCCGGGAGCATATCTTCCGCACCCTCACCCAGGAGGAGGAACGTTTCCTGCGCACCCTGGACCTGGGGCTCTCCCGCCTGGAGGAGGTGCTGGAAGCGGTGGCCGCCCGCGGCGAGCGGGTGGTGCCGGGGGAGGAGGCCTTCCGGCTTTACGACTCCTACGGGTTGCCCTTGGAGATCACCCGGGATGTGGCCCGGGAGCGGGGGTTCCTCGTGGACGAGGCGGGCTTTCAGCGGGCGATGGCCCAGCAGCGGGAGCGGGCCCGGGCCACCGAGCGCTTCGAGCTGGACACCGAGCAGCTCGCCCGCTATCGCCGGCTGCTGGCGATGCTCCAGGACAGGGGCTTGGTGGGCGACCAGGGGGTGGAATACGACCCTTACAGCGGGACGGAGCGTGAAACCACGGTGGCGGCCCTCCTGGTGAACGGCGAGCCCGTCCAGGTGGCCCGCCCGGGGGATCCGGTGGAAGTTGTGCTGCCCGCCACGTGCTTTTACGTGGAAAGCGGCGGCCAGGTGAGCGACATCGGCCATATCGCCCGTTATCCGGAGGGCGGCGGCGACCCGCTGTGGGAGATCGAGGTGGAGGATACCCGTCAGCCCATCCCCGGCCTCATTGTCCACGTCGGCCGGGTGAAATCTGGCCATCCCCGGGTGGGGGATCCGGCGTGGGCGGTGGTGGATTTCGAGCGCCGCTGGGACATCATGCGCAACCATACGGCCACCCACCTGCTCCACGCCGAGCTGCGCTCCCTGCTGGGCACCCATGTGGTTCAGGCCGGCTCCCTGGTGGCGCCGGATCGCCTGCGCTTCGACTTCACCCACGGGGCGCTCCTCAGCCAGGACGAGCTGGACGCGATCGTCTACGACATCAACACGGCCATCCTGATGGATTACCCGGTGAACGTCAGCTATGAGCCGTATTCGCAGGCGATCGCCAGCGGCGCGATGGCCCTGTTCGGCGAGAAATATGGGGAGATCGTCCGGGTGGTCCGCATCGGATGGCCCGACGAGCCGCCCATCAGCGCCGAGCTCTGCGGTGGAACCCATGTCTACAACACCTCCCAGATCGGTGCCTTCGTGGTGACCTATGAGGGCGGCGTGGGCTCCGGCGTCCGGCGCCTGGAGGCGGTCACCGGCCGGGAGGCGGTGCGCCTGATCCAGGACCGCATGCGCCGCCTCACCCATGCGGCCACCTACCTGGAGGTGCGGCCGGAGGAGGTGGACCGTAAGGTCCTGGACCTCCTGGACCGGATCCAGTTCCTGGAGAAGGAGCTCGCCCGGCTGCGCCGGGAGGTCGCCCGTCAGGAGTTCGAGGCGATGTTCCGCCAGGCCGAGCGGGTCGGAGAGATCACGGTGCTGGCGGCCCAGAGCCGGGTGGGGGATATCGAGCAGCTGCGGGAGATGACGGACTGGTTCCGCGAGCGGGTGCGGACCAACGGGGTGATCGTGCTGGCCTCGGTGATCGGCGGGCGGCCGAGCTTTGTGGCGGCCGTCACCCCGGATCTTGCCGAGCGGGGGCTGGATGCCGTGCGGGTGGTGCGGGCGGTGGCCCAGGTGGTGGGCGGCAGCGGCGGCGGCCGGCCTACCCTGGCCCAGGCCGGCGGCCGCGACGTGAGCAAGATCGGCGAGGCCCTCCACCAGGCCCCCCGCCTGGTCTCCGAATGGCTGAAGCGCTCGGCCGCTTCCTGAGCTTCCTTCTCTCCCTGCCCACCCAAACCGGGGAGGCCACCGCAGCCTCCCCGGTTTTCCCCTGGAGATCCTGCGGATCACCGCTGAATCAGCGGCAGGTAATCCCGATACACCTCCGGCACCACGCGGAGGATCACCGTCAGGTCCTGCTCCGCTCCCTCGATGGGGAGCGCCATCGGCACCCAGGGCGTCGCCCGCACCCGGACGGTCGCGGTATACACCCCGACGGGCTTCCCGGTCGGATCCGCTCGGAATCCGAGAGGCTGGCGGTAGGTCCCGGAGGAAACCTCTACGTCGAGCGGGAAATCCGGGCTGGAACTCCCCAGCACGGTCCACTGCAGAGGCTCCGGCGAGCGATTGCGAACCCAGAAGGCTCCGCGCAGGAGCGCCGGCGTATCGACGTCGGAGAGGAGCAGTTGGGGAGTGTTCCAGACGGGGCGGGCGGGCACCGGGTTCTTGGCCATGTTTCGGAGCGCTGTCTCCGCCGGACGTCCCCGGATATCGTAGAAGCCCATCTGGTCACAACTGCCCGGATTGTAGAACCCATAGTTGAACAGAAGCATCGTTCCCATCCAGGGCCAGTTCGCTTCCGCCCACTGATAGGCCTGAACCAGGTAATCCGCCTGCTGCTGCGGGGAGACCAGCTGCCAGAGCCGGCCGCTGAAGGAGGGATCATTCCGGCACTCCGGCCGTCCCACCTGCGCGGGATCCACCAGCCAGCCGAACTCCGTGGCCCAGATGGGCTTCTCCACCCCGAACTCGCCCACCATAATCTGGCGGATCACCTCGACGGTGCGGAAGCAGAAATCGTTCGGCCCGCACTCCGGAGATCCGGGGGCAGCCGTGGCGGGGGCCGCGAATCCATACGGATGAAAGCCCAGGGCATCGAAGCAATTCGCCGCGCCAGCCTGAAGCATCTCCCGCAGGAACTCTCGTTCATCCTGATAGTAGCCCGGACACCATCCCACGCCCGGCGCGCAGTAGCCCCTATGCCCGTTCCAGGTGAAGGGAACCCGACCCGTGGGCGCCAGGCCGGCGGAGACCACGATGGCGGTCGGATCGGCCCGCTTGATCCGACGGTAGGCTTCGCACAGAACGCGCGTGTAATCCGCCGCGTTGGGGGGCGCTGCCCAGCCGAAGGAGGCGTCCAGATTGGGCTCGTTGCCGATCTCCCAGGCCTCGATGAAATCCGCCTGGGCTCTGGCCGCGTTCTCCAGATCGTTCCCCCACCCGTTCAGATCCCCCAGCACATCCGCATGGACATCCACCCGGCGCAGGACCCGATAAGGGAGGCGGCTCCCCACGGGGCCAAAGACTTTCGTCCAGTCAAAACCCATTGCCCCAATGCCGGGGTCGGCGGCGGAGGTCGCGTTCACCCCGTAACCCAGATGAGGAACGGATTGGGCGTGGGCGTCCAATCGAAGGGAGGAAGAAACCACGGCCATTCCCACGCCGATCCCCACGAGCTGTATCCACAAAGACTTCCACCATCTTCTGGATCGGATCCGCATCGGCCAACCTCCTGAGTGGAGTATCTCGTGGGATCCCATCGGGAAGGATCCTCGCTCTCGAACCCCGATCCATTCACGGCATGGGATCGGCTACCGCTGCCACCAGTCCTTGCGGGAACGGGGATCCATGAAGACGTTGTTGTCCCGGATCCCCACATCGATCTGGGTCCCCCGCGCGCGGCCGAAGGGCTGGCCGCCCCGCAACGCCGGCAGCTGGCTCCGCCCCCATGCGTTCCACTGTCGGTAAAGCTGGAGCAGGGAGGGCTCCACACAGATGTTCGTGATATACACGGTGTATCCCTGCGCCGTGCTGTCCTCCGCCGTATATTTCAGCGTGATCTGGTTCTCGTCGGCATACAGGACGTGGGCATCGAACCCGCCTCCGATATCGTAGCCGCTGTCCGGAACGTAAAGGACCTCTCCGGGATGGACGGCAAGGCCCGCCACGCTGACCGGCGGCCACCCCGGCGGAGGCGGCAACGGCTGGTGGTTCTCCCAGTCCCACCCGTTGTTTTTATATACGTTCAGGAAAACCGGGATCCGATGATCCCCGAAAAGGAAGCGGAACTGGGGCGCGCGGTCGTCGGACCCCCCCACATAGTCCACGAGCCCTTTATACTCGTTGACCGTCTGATAGCCCAGGAGAAGCAAGTTGTAATCCGGGTTATCGGCGACATTGGACGCAACGGGTGAGATAACGGGGAAGACCTCGTAAGAGGCGCCAGGGATGGGCTCACAAACACTGCGGGAAATCAGCGGAAGATAGACCCGATAGGTCGCCTGGGGACTGGGGGAGGTCGGGAGAGCCGGGGAGAGGGGAGGGGTGGGATTCCCCTCCGAAGCCCCGGCGAAGATCTGCGCCAGTCCAAGGACTACCGCCCCGATGGTTCCTGTGATCCACGGATGTTTCCCGGGCATTCGAACCTCCCGGTTCGAGATCGAACGGCTCGGCGAGCGTTTCGGAGGGGGAGAGCGCCTTCGGCGCTTGGTTCTGCGTTCAAGGCGTTAACGAACCTCCGCTTCCGGCTCCCAGGCAGCCATGGTCTGGGTGTTGCTCGAGGCCACGAAGAACGACCATGTGTAAGCCTGCCCGTTTACCGTGAGGGAGACGGTGTAGCGCGAGCCCGGGTTCAGGGGATCCCGCGGGATCAGAACCACGGCGTCCCGGCTGTCCAGGATGGCCCGGCCCAGGGACTCCTGCGCTGAATCCTTTGGGTTCCTGTAAGTGGTTTCATCGAATACGCAGTGCTCTACAGAGATTCCATCCCGCCACAGGGCGTGGCCGCTCACGCTGGGGGTCAGGGAGCCCGTCCCCAGAAGCAACAGGATGGGCAGGCCGGTGGGGGCGCTATAACCACATGAGGCCAGGGGATCCGGGTATTCCCCGACCTGGAAGGCGCGCAAAGGCGTGGTGCTTCCATCGCCGGGCCAGCGGATGGGGAAGGAGACGCCCGCGACGCTGGATCCCCGGCCGCGGAGGATATCCAGGGCGGCTCCCATCTGCCATCCCCCATCCGCTTCCCGATACGCTCCATAGCCGACCCGGATCAGCTGAGGATCCAGCATGCCCACCGCATGGAAGGGGGCCTGCATCCATACGTCGATGGCATCGTTGTCCGGAGCGGTGGCACTAACGCTGACCATGACATTCGCATTCCGCCCGCACTCATCCCCTTCCGGGGTATACCACCGGTTCTGGGGATCCTCCCCATGCGTGATGATATCGTTTTTCACCATATATCGGGCGTGCTTCCAGCATCCATCGTTCCAGGCGGGCTCTTCGATCACCGGCGGCAGCCCGGCCATGGCGCGATAGGCATTCAGGCGGGAAAGCCACTCGGCGGGAAGAGACGTCGGCGCGCGGAGCACTAAGGGGAGGAAAACCCGATGGGTCAGCGCGCTCTCCGCAGCCTCCACGCGAGCTGCTGTCTCGACCGGAGCCATGGCGGAGAGACCATGGGCGTTCCCTCTATGAAGAAACAGCCCCAGCCACACCAGCCCCGCAATCCCCCATCCGATTCCCCACCGCCGGATCATCGTCTCCGACCTCGGGTTTGAAAAATGTTGGTTATGGCCATTTTACGAAGCGGGATGGGGATTGTCAATTCTGGGAAGGGGTTAACCAGGGCTTTTCGGAGGTAGGGGTGACGCCGGGGGCCTCCTCGGGAGGGCTTGACTTGAGGGAGGAGAGGCCATCTGGCCGCCTGGATCTGGATAGAGAAGCCCGGCTGTGCCCGTCCGATTCCGTGGGCCGGTGGGAGGCGCAAGCGCTGGCCTCCCGGGGGAACATCCCCGGACCGGCTGGTTAGGGATCTGGTCAAACCATCCGGGCCCCCAAATCGCTCATCGGGGGCCCGGGATGCTGGCGGAGGGGGTGGGATTCGAACCCACGAGGGGCAGAAACACCCCTACGCGCTCTCCAGGCGCGCGCCTTCGTCCACTCGGCCACCCCTCCGGGCATTCTAATTATACCAGATTCGGCGTTCGGAGGGGCAGGCGGGAACGCTCTATTCGCCCTGCAAATGGAGAAGCTGCTGGAGCGCCCGGCGCCCGAAATCCCCGCGGGGATCCAGGAGGATGGTCTGCTCCAGCAGGCGGCGGGCTTCTTCGCGCTGGCCCTTTGTGGCCAACACCATGCCCAGGCGGTAACGGACCGATGGCCGGTTCGGGTCCATTCGGAGGGCCTGGCGGAGGAGCCGCTCCGCTTCTTCCCACTCTCCGCGAAGGTAATGGGCCCATCCCATCCATTCGTAGCCTTCCACTCGCTGCGGGGCCCGTTGCAGGATCTCCCGGGCGGCCTCGATGCCTTTCCCGATCCAGACCTGATGGCCCAGATACAGGGTGGCCAGCATGATCCAGATCTCCACGTTCTCCCGATCCGCTTCCAGGGCCTGGCGGAGCCAGCGCTCGGCCGTCAGGAGATCCCCAGCCAGCATGGCGGCGCGCCCTCGCTCCAGCGCATAAAGGGGATCCGGATCCAGCTGGTAGGCGGCGGCGAATTGCCGCTGGGCTTCATGGTATTGCCCGTGCTCCAGAAGATAAAGGCCCCGGAAATAGTGCACTTCAGGGGGAATCGCGGAGCCCGGGCTGGCCCGCTGGAGCCATACCGTTCCATCCAGCCCCAGGCGCCCCAGGGCGTAACCGAGGGCGGCCATCGCCACGGGATCCTCCGGGTGCTTCTGGACCCAGCGGTCCAGGGCCAGTCGGGCTTCTCCCCAGTATCGCGCCCCCAGCAGCGCAAAGCCCCATCGGCGCAGGGTTTGATCCCGCGAGCTCTCCGCGCATGAGCGGTGCAGGGCGCATGGCGCGGGCAGGAGGTCAGCCCAATCTTTCCACGGGGAGGGAAGGAGGATCAGGAGGATCCGGGCCGCTTCCGGATCGTGGATCCCCTCCAGGAGGCCCCATCGGAAGCGGATCTGTCGGTCATCGGGGTGATAGCGGGCTCCGGTTTCCCAGGCCCTCCGTGCGTCCTCTTCATCGCCGAGGGCCATAGCCGCCTCCGCCCAGCGCTGGAAGGCCTCTCGATCGGCGGGCGTGCGCAGCGCCCAATCCCGCCAGCGGGCGCGCGCCGGTTCCCATTCCCCGCGCAGCGTGGCGATCTCCGCCAGACCCCGGAGCGCCCATGGATCCCCAAGTTCCAGGGCGCGCCGCCAGGCTGCCTCTGCCTCCTCCAGCTCCCCCAGGGCTGTGTGCGCGCGGGCGACCCGATGCCAGACCGCCGGGTCCATCGGGCGCAGGGCCCGGGCGGCCTGATAGGCCTGCTGCGCCGAAAGACCCTGTCCCTCCGCCCAGAGCGCATCCCCCTCACGGATCCAGCGCGCCGCTGGGATCCCGGCGGGGTCCAGGGCGAGCAGCATGGAGAGCGCGATCAGCCCGCCGATCCGCAGGCCTCGCCGCATGGAAGATCCCGGCAGGCGCTGGCGAAACCATGTCCAGAGAATGCGGGTGGAATTAAAATTGAAGCAATCGCGAAGGGCGACCCGGAGGCCGCCCATGCGGTCCGAACGTTTCTCCAGGCTGGCATCCTCTCCGGGAAATGGAACCATGGCGCTACGGGTGGCCATTGTGGGGGCCGGCGCGGCCGGCCTGGCGGCGGCTTATGATCTGACTCGCGCAGGAGCCCGGGTGGTCGTCTATGAGGCGGCATCCCAGGCCGGCGGGCTGGCCTCTGGCTTCAAAGCGGAAGGCTGGTCCTGGTCTCTGGAGCGATTCTACCATCACTGGTTCGCCTCCGATACGGAGATCCTTCGCCTGATCCGGGAGCTGGGCCTGAGCCATCGGGTGCGGTTCCCCCGCCCGATCACGGCGGTCTGGTATCAGGAGCGACCCTATCCCTTTGACAGTCCCCTGGCAGTCCTTCGTTTCCCCGGCCTTTCCCTGATGGAGAAGCTCCAGATGGGCCTGGTGATCGCCTATCTCCGCCTGACCCCGCGCTGGGAGCCGCTGGAGCGGGTGACCGCTCATGAGTGGCTTCCCCGCTATATGGGACGGCGGGCTTATGAGCGGATCTGGCAGCCGCTCCTGGAGGGGAAGTTCGGGGATGCCTACCCGGAGATCAACATGGCCTGGTTCTGGGCGCGTATCCATAAGCGCAGCCCGCGCCTGGGGACCTTCGAAGGGGGCTTCCAGGCGTTTTTCGATCTCCTGGTGGAACAGATCCGCCGCCAGGGCGGCGAGGTCCGTCTGTCAACCCCGGTGTTCCGGCTGGAACCGGCGGAGGGAGGGTGGAACGTGGAGGCGGCGGACGGCTCCGCGCTTTACGATGCCGTGATGGTCACCACCTCCCCGCGCCTGCTGGCCCGGCTGGTTCCGGCGCTGCCGGCTTCTTATGTGGGCCAGCTGCTGGCCCTGCGGTCCCTGGGAGCGGTGGTCCTGATCCTGGCCCTGGATCGCCCGCTCACCCGCGGGGTTTACTGGATCAATCTGCCGAAGCGGGCCGGATTCCCCTTCCTGGCCCTGGTGGAGCATACGAACTATGTTCCGGCGGAGCACTACGGCGGGGAACATCTGGTCTATTGCGGGGATTACCTTCCGCCGGATCATCCGTATTTTTCCATGTCACCGGAGGAGCTCCTGCGGATATTCCTGCCGGCGCTCCCGCGCTTTAACCCATCCTTCCGGCCGGAGTGGGTCCGTCGCTGCTGGGTCTTCCGGGAGCCCTACGCCCAGCCGGTGGTTCCGGTGAACTACTCCCGGATGATCCCGGATCTGCGCACGCCCCTGGTCGGCCTGTATTTCGCCAGCATGAGCCAGGTGTATCCGTGGGATCGGGGGACGAACTATGCGGTGGAGATGGGCCGGCGCACGGCCCGTCTGATCCTGGAAGATTGGGCCCGGGGCCGCCTGAAGTTGCGAATGCCGGTAGGGGTCGCGCCGGTTGGGGCTTCGATCGATGCGGAGGGGTTCCATGGCGGATGAGGAGCTTCTGTCCATCCTGGCCGCCCAGCCCTTGTTCCGCCGGCTGGATCCTGAAGAGCTGGCCCGGGTGGCGGCGCGGGTGAAGGGGAGAACCCTCGCCCCGGGTGAGGAGCTGTTCATTGAAGGCAAGACGTTCCCCGCCTATTTCATCCTCCGCTCCGGCCGCCTGGCCCTGCTGCGCATCGACGCGGATGGCGTCGAGCGTTTGATCCGTCACCTTCAGCCCGGGGAAGGGATCGGCGTTCACGCCCTTTTCTTAAACGATCCGCGGGATGTGACCGCCATGGCCATCACGCGGGTGGAGGGCTGGCTGCTGGAGAAATCGGAGTTCGACGCCCTGCTGGCCGAGCATCCGGATCTGATTCATCGCCTGGAATTGCCCCCGGATGTGGAGGCGCGCCTGCGGGCGCCCCGTTTTCCGTGGCTGGAGCCGGAGGAGCAGGTGCTTGCGGCCATCCATCGGCACTGGTTCAGCGTGATCCCGGTCCTCCTTCCACCTCTGGTGCTCCTCCTGGTGTTCATCGTGCTGACCACCTTCCTGGCGGCGGAACTGGGCTGGTGGCCGGCGCTTTTCCTCAACGCGATCCCCCTGATCCTCCTGGGCGCGCAGGTCTGGAACTGGTGGGACGATCAATATATCCTCACCACGCGGCGGATCGTTCACATCGAACGGGAGCGCTGGCTGTATGTGTTTCCCGGTCCGGAAACCCGACAGGATATGCCACTGGACCAGATCCAGGAGGTCCAGATCCTGCGGCGCACCCCGCTGGCCAGCCCGTATCTGTTCGATTTCGGGGATATCGAGGTGGAAGCGTTCAGCGGGCGGGTCGCCTTCTCGAACCTGCCCCAACCGGATGGGATCCGCCGCCTGATCTATGAGCAGATCGACCGTCTGCGGGCGCTGCAGCAGGCGCGCCAGCGCTACCGTCTGCAACAGGAGTTGCGCCATCGCCTGGGGCTGGCCCCGACTCCTCCGGAGGCCGCCCCCGCTTTGTCGACTCCTGCTCCCCCGGGTTGGGTGGAGCGGATCGGGCTCATCCTCCGAGCAGTGGCCCACTATCTGTTCCCGCCCCTTCGGGAGACGGCGGGCGATCGGGTGATTTACCGGAAGCACTGGGTGGCCCTGTTTCGTTCCATCGGGCTGGGGCCGCCGATGGCGCTGGGGCTGTGGGTCCTGGGATGGGTGCTGCATGCCCACCATGTCTGGCCGATCGATCGAATCGAGCCGGGGATCCGCTGGGGGGGGTTGATTCTCAGCGGGATGCTGCTGGGGATCTGGTGGTGGTGGCGCTATGAGAACTGGCGGAACGACGAATACATCCTGACCCCCACTCAGCTGATCCTGTCCCAGCGTCTGCCGATGTTGATGCGGGAGGAAACCCAGACGGCCAACCTGGCGCGCATTCAGAGCGTGGAGTATACGATCCCATCGATCCTGGCCCGTTTGCTCAATTACGGCCATGTCGTGGTGCGCGTCCCGGGCGGGGATTTCTACCTGCAGTATGTCGGGAGCCCCCGACAGGTGCAGCAGGAGATCACCCGGCGGATGGAGGCTTACCGCCGTCGTCTGCAGGAGGAGGAAGCCGCGCGGCAGCGCCGAAACGTCGTGGATACCATCGCCGCTTACGATCGCCTCCGTTTCGGCCCGCCCGGGGTGGGAGGAGGTCATGGGGCTTTGCCCGGCGCCCAAGGCGGGCCACACTTCAGGTCGTGAAGCGATTGGAGGCGGCAGGAAGGGGCTTCCGCCCCGGCCTTTCGTCGCTGCGGAAGCGGCTTCTCGGGCGATCCCCATGCCTCCAACCGGATGGGATGGCGAAGAAGGGGAGGATGGTTGTTCATCCCGCAACATCTCGGTCGACCCTCTTCAGGAGGAGACCCGATGAGCATTTTCGACCTGTTCTGGATCTTCCTGATTTTCAGCACTATGTTCCCCGCTATGCAGCGTCGGCTTCTCGAGGAGGCCCGCGCGCGGCTGATCCGCCAGATCGAGCGCCGGCGCGGCACGCGCCTGATCACGATGATCCATCGTCAGGAGACCATCGGGTTCTTCGGGCTTCCCCTCTCCCGTTACATTGATATTGAGGATTCCGAACAGATCCTCCGGGCGATCCGGCTGACCCCGCCGGATATGCCCATCGATCTGATCCTCCACACCCCGGGCGGCCTGGTTCTGGCCGCCGAGCAGATCGCCCAGGCGCTGGTCCGTCATCCGTCGAGGGTGACCGTGTTCATCCCTCACTATGCGATGTCCGGTGGGACATTGATCGCGCTGGCTGCTGATGAGATCGTGATGGATGAGAATGCCGTGCTGGGCCCGGTGGACCCCCAGCTGGGTCAGTATCCGGCGGCTTCGATCCTGAAGGTGGTGGAGACCAAGCCGCTGGCGAACATTGAGGATCATACCCTCATCCTGGCGGACATCGCCCGCAAGGCGATGGAGCAGGTGCGTTCGACGGTGGTCGAGCTGCTCACCGCCAATGGGATGGATGCGGAGCGGGCCGCGGTGATCGCGGAAGCCCTGAGCAGCGGACGCTGGACGCATGATTATCCGATCTCGGTTCGGGAAGCTCAGGCCATGGGGTTGCCGGTTCGGGTTGGATTGCCCGAGGAGATCTACCATCTGATGGAGATGTTCCCGCAAGCCACCCCGCGGCGACCTTCGGTGGAATACATCCCGGTGCCCTATCGCCACGAGGGCCCTGCTCCTCGATCGCGTTAAGTGGACGTCGGAGGCCCATTGAACCCTGGTCAGGGGAGGGGCGGCCTCCCACGAGGGCATCCACGGCGCGGGGAGGCTGCCGGCGTCATCCCTCCGCTCCGCTCATTCGTTCGCGACCGAAGGGGCCGAACGGTGTTCGCAGGGGCCGATGTTATACTTGATAGATGTGGAGGGAGTGATGGCGCGGAGGGCCGCCGTTGCTCCAGCGTCCTCCGGGCGCGTCAGGCATTCGCTCGATCGAGGCGACCTGAATGACCCTGGTCCTGCTGATCCGACACGCGGCGAACGATTCCATGGGCCGGTGGCTGGCCGGGTGGACACCGGGGGTGCATCTGAACGAGGAGGGGCGTCGTCAGGCGGAGGCGCTGGCGGAGCGCCTGGGCTCCCTGCCCATCCGGGCGATTTACAGCAGCCCCCTCGAACGTGCGGTGGAGACGGCCGAGCCGCTGGCTCGCCGGAAAGGGCTGCAAATCCAGATCATGCCGGAACTGGGGGAAGTGCGCTACGGACAGTGGACCGGGAAGTCGCTGAAGCGGTTGCGACGTCAGAAGGCCTGGCAGCGCCTGGTGAGCGTGATCAGCCGGGCCCGTTTTCAGGACGGCGAGGCGATGGTCGATCTGGTGGCCCGGGCGATCAAGGCGGTGGAGACCATCGTCAGTCGCCACCCGCGGGACGTGGTGGCCCTCTTCACCCATGCCGATCTGATCCGCGCGGTGACCGCCTATTATCTGGGGATGCCCCTGGATCTTTACCATCGGCTGATGATCGCGCCCGCCTCTGTGACGGTTTTCTGGCTGGCGGAGGGGCCGCCGCTGCTCCTGCGGCTGAACGATACGGGCCCGCTGCGCTGGCCTCTGGAGGATCTGGCGCATCTCTCCAGGCGACGAAAGCGCTGAAGCCGTATCCGGTTTTCCCGGCAACGGTTTCCGGTCATCACCCGTGAGAACAGGACGGAGATGCCTCGATTGATTTATGATCTGCGGCCAGTCGATCGGATCACGGCGGACGCGGTGGGCGAGCCAGGGCGGCGGACGTTTTATATCCAGGCCCGTCAGGAGGATATCCTGGTCACCATCCTCTGCGAGAAGGAGCAGGTGCGGGCCCTGGCCCATTCCCTGGAGGAGCTCCTGGAGGAGATCAACGAGAAATACCCGCGTCCTCTGGGGCGGGAGCCCGATGAATCCGAGCTCCAGCTGGAAGAGCCCCTGGAGCCCCTGTTCCGGGCCGGGCGCATGGGGCTGGGCTATGAGCCCCGGGAGGACTGGGTGGTCCTGGTGATCCAGGAGCTGGCGGAAGAGGATCAGGACCCGGATCGGCTGCGGGTGGTCCGTTTCTGGGCGACCCGGGAGCAAATGCATGCCCTCAGCCGCCACAGCGCGGATGTGGTCGCCCGGGGCCGACCCCTCTGCCCTCTGTGCGGCCGCCCCATGGATCCCGAAGGGCATATCTGCCCTCGCCGGAACGGCAAAGCGGTCGTGTTTTAGGGCGACGCCGCCGGTCCTTTCTGGAGGGTCCTGGAGGCCAGGCGGGGCGGCGAAGCGGCTCGCCTCGCTCTCTGAACCGGATGGACGTGCAACGGAATCATCCACGATGGGAACGGTTTCCCGCCGACCTCACGCCAGGGTTGCGCGGAGGATTCCCAATCCCCTGCCCCCGGAAACGCCGAAGGAAGCGGTCCTCCGCTGGCTTCAGGAAGGGGAGATCCAGCTCCTGGGTCTGGTCCCCTGGGGATCCAATGCGACCTTTCTCGTGGCTGTCGTCCATGAGGGGGTAACGGGGCTGGCGATCTATAAGCCCCAGCGGGGCGAAGAACCCCTGTGGGATTTCCCGCATGGCACGCTGTGGTATCGAGAAGTCGCCGCCTATGTGGTCAGCGAGGCCCTGGGATGGGGGCTGGTGCCCCCCACCGTGCTGCGACGCTCCGGCCCCTATGGTCCGGGGGCGCTCCAGCTTTACATCGAGGCCGATCTGGAGGAGAACTATTTCACCTTTCGGGACGATCCCGCGTTGCAGCCGGTTCTGATGCGGCTGGCGGTCTTCGACCTGATCACCAACAACGCAGATCGCAAGGCGGGCCATTGTCTGCGGGATCGCAATGGGCGGATCTGGGCGATCGACCATGGGATCTGTTTCCATGTGGAGCCCAAGCTGCGTACGGTGATCTGGGATTACCGGGGGCAGCCGATCCCGCAGGACATCCTTCATGAGGTTCAGGCGTTCTATCAGCGGCTGCGGGAGGATGAGGGGTTGCGCTGGGAGCTGGCCCGTCTGCTGAGCCCGGAGGAGATCGCCGCCCTGGAGGAACGAACCGCCGCCCTCCTCAAACACCCCGTTTTCCCCCACCCCGGGCCCTGGCGCTCCGTGCCGTGGCCGATGATTTAAGGGGGATCCGAAAAGCGGCCTGGCGGCCTGCGAAGGAGAGTGGTCCTATTTCTGTTCCAGCCTTCCCTTCAGCTGTTGCTGCAGGAATTGAAGCTCCGGGCTCTTGATCTCTTTCAGCCGATCGACCAGCTGCTTAAAATTTCGAAGCCTATTCGTAATCACCCGGTGCAGGTCCGCCTCCTGATCCGGCAAACCGAACTGCTGGACATCAATTTGATTTCGACGGGCCACCTCCAGTCTCGGGCAAAGGATCAGAATGAGATGCCCTCGCTCATCATCCCGAAGCACCCGGATGTTAAAGGCGCCTGCTTCTCCTGCCACCTGTGAACTCACCGAGCTCAGGCCCCGAAGATAGTGAGGCTGGAGGCTGTGTGGATCCTCGTCCATGATGGCGATCGCATTCTGTAAGCGTTGCAGGCGCCTGCATATATTTCCTTTGCCGCTATGGTGGAAGATCCGCATGCCGGGGATTTCCAGCGCACGGATCAGCACCTCGTCCGGCTTGCATTCGACAAGGATCCGTCTGGGGTGCTGGCTCATCGTTCCTCAGGCTGTCCCAAAAATCGTTCCAGATCGAAGAAAAGATCCGCCCCGATGTCCATCAGCTCCTCGATCTCGGTTGCTTCCAGCATCCGAACCCGGGTTTGTGATTCCTTCCAGTAAGTGAAAAACACACCCACTTCCTCTCGCCTGGCTTTTTCAAGAATAGGCAGAAGGAAATAAGGGTTATGGGTAGAAATGAAATACTGATTGGATGAATCCATCGCGATCCGTTCCGCCAGATACTTGGTGTGATATGGGAAAGCATGCGCCTCGGGCTCCTCCAGGATCAGGATCGCGTTCTGGTTCGATTCGATGGCGACGAGGTGAAAGATCAGCCGCTGCAGGGTATCCGAGAGCACCGTATACGGATGAGCGATGATGACTCCATCCACCTCTTTCTGGATTTCGATCCTGGATTCCTGGGGTTTCAACACGATGCGGAGATCGTATTCCTTGAGGAGATCGGCCACGAGCTGGCGCAGGCTTTTGCGGGTGAGCAGAAGCTGCATCAAATTCTCCCCCGCCACAGGGCGCAGGAAATCCGATTCCCGTCCTGGGAACCGGGTCAACGGGCGAAAGCGATAAAACCGGAAGGGGGATGAGGATGGAGGGCTTCCCCCGCCGTTCGCCAGAGCGCCGTCCAGGGAATACCGGTAGGAGAATGCCATCTCGGGGCCTTGGGCATCCAGGCGAAAGAGATCTCCTTCCGCTTTCAGCGTCCATTGATAGGATCCCGCGCGAACCTGAACGGCGCTCTCCACATCCTCGTCATAAAACAAATTGGAAACGGTTTCGCATCGGATCGCCGTTTTCAAATCGCGCTCGTAAGGCACGGAGAAGATCCCCATGGCCTCGAGGAGATTGGATTTCCCGGTATTCGGGGGACCGATGAAGAGGTTCACCCGACGGCAGGGGAGATCCAGCTCCTTGATGGATTTAAAGCGATGAATCTCCAGAGACGAGATCCTCATCGCGCGCCATCCCGTCCGGATTTCCAGATACAGGTCGCCCGGATCCTCTTTTTGAGTATAACCCGGAAGCCGGATCTCCGGTGTCCGAATGGACGCCGCTGGCCTTAAGTTCGGTAAGGCGGGATGGCTCCTTCCCCTTTCCTCAAGTCGCCAGGTGAGGTAGAGAGAAATTTAGGGACGGGTGTGCCCCTCTTGCGCCCTGCTCTGAGAGTTTCCATGGAAAAACCTGCGCCGGCGATCCTGCGGATCAGGGCTCAGGACCCCGGGCGGATGACCACGGGCACGGCGTGTTGCTCGTCTGTCCCATCCGGGAAGGTGCTGCCGAGCAGCCGGCCCCGCCCCCGGGGCTGGACGTAGCCGTCGTTCTGGACGACCCGCGCCCGGAGCACGTGTTCTCCGGTCTCTGGATGCTCCCATCGATAACGCCAGACCGTCCAGACATAGGGTGTGGGCCCCCGGATGAGCTCGGCCTCCTGCCAGCTCCGGCCGTCGTCCACGCTGACCTCCACCCGGGCGATCCCGACCGGGCCGGAGAAAGCGATGCCCCGGATCTCCACGGGCTGCGCCGGGATCATCCCGGAGCCCGGGTGATCGATCCGAGAGTTCGGTTTGATGATGGCTTCCTTCGACCAGCCCTGGGCCTCCCAGTAACCGATATGTTCCCCTCGGATCAGCTCGATGCGGGTGATCCATTTCGGCTGCTTCATGCCGTAACGGCCCGGCCACAGAGCCCGCAGCGGAAACCCGTGCTCCGGGGGCAGGACCTCGCCGTTCATCATGTAAGCCAGAAGGGAATGGGGATCACGGGCCAGGCTCACCGGGATGCTGGTGTGGTAGCCGTCGGCCGCATAGAGGACCACCTCCGTGGCCGTGGACCGCGCTCCGGCCATCTCGAGGAGATCGGCCATGCGCACTCCTTTCCACACGGCGTTGCCGATCAGATCGCCGCCCACCGGATTGCTGATACATTCCAGGGTGCGCATCTCGATGACCGCGGGCATGGAGAGGAGATCCGGGTAGGTCAGGCGGAGCGGGCGCTCCACTTCCCCCGTGATCTCCAGCGTCCAGGCCCCCGCATCCACCCGGGGAACGGTGCCGTATTTCACCTCGTAGAACACGTGGGTAGGGGTGATGGGAACCGAGGATTCGATTTCCCAGCGCTCGGGGCCGGGGAGCTGAACCGGCACCCGGGTGGAAGGGAGGGATTCGTCCGGCGAGGATTCAGGCAGGGGAATCCGACGGGCGCAGGCCGCCGCGGCGGCCCCCAGGGCCCCGCCGATTAAAAATCGCAACACTTCCCGCCGCCGCCAGAGCATTGGAGGCTCCTCCCGCCGTTTGGGAGGGCTGGGGATCAGCCGTGGGATCGATCCCTCAGGGGGGCGATCTTCCAGCGCCCGTAAGCGATGAAGCCGGACAATCCGCCCAGCACCGCGTTCATAAAGATGTTCTGAAACTCACCGCGGGCGAGATGCCATATGGCCGCGCCGATCATGATGAAAACCAGCCCCAGCGCGGCCAGTGGCGTCAGCCGGGTCTGAATCCGAACCACGCCGGGCAGGATCAGGCCGATCCCTGCCAGGATCTCGGCTGTGCCGCTCAGCTGATGCCAGATACGGGGAAGCTCATACATCCAGGCCATCGGAGCGGGCAGGCCCGGCGGCACGATCCAGTGGATGATGCCGGTGATGAAAAAATACACGCCGAGCACAACCTGGAGGAGCCAGAGGATCCCATGGATCATATTTCCCTTCATGGTTTCCCTCCCGTTCGCTCGAGCTGAGGGAAATCGATCCTGTGCCCATGGCTTCTTGCCCCGCATCCATAATATCCGTCCTGCTCTCTTCGTGCTAACCCTTTCACGGGCCCTTCGCTATCGGCCGGACATGCGCAACCGTTCTACCAGCTCCGCCGGCATGCGGGCGGGGGGCAGGCAGCGGGTGCCCACGCACACATAAGCGGCAGGCCATCCGTCCAGCGGGAACCCCTGGGCCTGGATCGCGGGCGCATCCTGGCGGGGATCCATGGGGATCACCACCCGGTGGAAGGGATCCCCGTGCCAGGCCGCCCGGAGCAGCCGCCGGGTCTCCAGGTCCTCGCGGGGGCCGATCACGTGGACTCGCACCGGCTCGGTGATGGCTCGATACACCGCCAGCCCATAGGGGGCCGCCGCGAAATCGTATTTCACATATTCCTGTTCGAAGGCCAGGAGCGTCCGCTCCGCAATCTCCCGAGCCCGGAGATCTCCAGTGAGGTCATACAGGGTCAGGTAGAACTCGGCGGCCGCCGCGTTGTCCTCCAGGGGTTTCTGCCGGATCCGCAACGCGCCGATGGCGTGGGGGTCCTCCGGCCGATCGAAAAAGCCGCCCCCCTCCGGATCGGCCAGCGCCGACTCCAGATAAGGGCGCAGCCGGAGCGCCCGCTCCATAAAGCGCCGCTCCCCGGTCCGCTGGAAGGCGGCCAGGGCGGCCCGGGCGTAGTGGATCTGATCGCCCAGGAGCGGAGGAACGCCCTTCGCGTCCGCCCGTTCCCCATGGATGTCCATGTAATGCACGAGGGCGCCGGTGGAGGCATCGAAGGCCCATTCCCATACGGCGTCGAGGTTCCGGAGGGCCATTTCCTGCAGCCGGTCTTCCTCCAGGATATCCGCGGCGATGAGCAAGGCCAGGGCCATCTGGCTATTCCAGTTCGTGTAGACCGTGCGATCCACCGCCGGCGGGGGGCGCATCGCCCGCTCCCGTCGGGAGAGCGCATAGTATTCTTCGTCCGCGTCCTGGCTTCCCCAGAAGACCTCGCGCTCCGGGTCATAGAGGGTCCGCTGGATATATTCCAGCGCCCGCACGGCCGCCTCTCGGAACCGCTCCTCCTCGAGGACTTCCGCCGCGTAGAGGTAGAGGGGGATCAGGCGGGCGTGATCCTCCAGCATTTTCTCGAAGTGAGGAAGGCTCCAGTCGCGGGTGGTGGAGTATCGGAACCATCCGCCTTCCACATGGTCATACATCCCGCCCTCGGCCATCCCGTGGAGGGTGCGGCGGACCATCTCGGCGAGCCGTTCGTCGCGACACCCGCCGCGGACGTATTCCACCAGCAGGAGGAGGCAGGCCTCCGGGTGGGGGAACTTGGGGGCCTCACCGAAGCCGCCGTAGACCGGATCGTAGGCCCGGGCGATCAGTCCGATCAGGTGCATGGGGATCGTCCATGAGAGCTGGGCGCCGGGTCGGGCGACTGGACGGCTCGCCTCCTGCCGGCGTCGGGCGATCTCCTGGGCCCGGCGCTGGATCTCGGAGCGATGGCTCCGGTAATACTGGAGCACCTGGAGGAGGACCTGGCGCATCTGCATCGGGGGGATATAGGTGGCTCCGGTGAGGATCTCGCCGTCCGGGGTCAGGAAAACTGTGGTCGGCCATCCGCCCATGTTGTAGCGGGCGTTGATGTCCGGCCGCCGGTCGGTGTCCACGCGGATGGGGACGAAATACGTGTTGATGAGCTCTGCGATCTCCGGGTCGGAGTAGGTGCCCGTGTGAACAGGATCGCCGGGGATGCCGCGATCCATCACGTGGCACCAGTGGCACCAGGTGGCGGAGATGCTCAAGAGGATGGGCTTGTCCTGCTCCTGGGCCTCCCGGAATGCGGCCTCGCCCCACTCCCGCCAGCGCACACGGGTCTCGCCCATCCCTGGCCTCCCTCACCGAAGCGCTCATTGAGTTCATCATAAAAGCGAGGGGTTAGGGGTGCAACTTTCCGGGTTTGAGGCGCGTCGAATGCCTTCGACCTTGCCAGCGGGAGCGTCGAAGGAATTCGACCTCGAGGGGCCTTCGGCCTTCTGGCCGGCCTCCGCCGGCCAGAAGGCTTTCGCGTCGGCGCAGGCCGACGCCCGGCGCGGAGCGCCTCACAAGGCCGATTTCCATCGGCGCAAAAGGCCTTTCGGCCGGTGGCCGGCCGGCGCCGGCCGGAAAGCATCTTCGCGTCGGCGCGGGCCGACGCGGGGCATGCCAGCGCTTGAGGAGACCCCTAAGATGAGAGGGTGGGAAGCGCCCAAGGTGCCCCGCATCCCTCATCTGGAAGGGAGGAGAGGCATCGGTGGATCCCTCCGAAGAACCTCGCCGGGATTTCCCGGGTGGGCTGCGTTTGCCCGTGTGAGCGACCGGTTATAATGAGAGCCAGAGCGAACCAGGCGGGAGGTCGGGCATGCCTTCCCCATTCCCCGGTATGGATCCCTATCTGGAGCGGCCGGATCTGTGGCCGGACTTCCACAGCAATCTGGCCTCTGAAATTCAGGCTCAGTTGAACCGCCAGATCACGCCGCGTTACTTCGCGCGCCTGTCGGTCTCGATCACATATGAGGTGGTAGAGATCGGGGAGGCCCATATCGTGCGGCCGGATGTCTCGATCCATCAGCTTTCCCCTTCTTCGGAGGCGGGGACCTCCGTAGCCATCCCGCCGGCCCCCGTGAAAAGCCGGATCCCCCTGGAGGTGCCGTTGCGTCTTTACAGCGTCGGGATCCGTAAGACGGACACCGAACAGCGGGTGACGGTGATCGAGATCCTCTCGCCGGTGAACAAGCGGGTCGGGATGAGGCCCACGCCGACTACCTGCGCAAGCGGCGGGATCTCTTGCGGTCCGCGGTTCATCTGCTGGAAATCGATCTGCTGCGGGGCGGGGAGCGCCCGCCCCTGGAGGACCCGGTGCCTCCTGCTCCCTATTACGTGATCCTGAGCCGGGCAGACCGCCGGCCGACGGTGGAGGTGTGGCCGATCCGGCTGATGGATCCGCTGCCGGTGCTTCCGGTTCCGCTGCTGGAGCCTGATCCAGATGTGCCGCTGGATCTGGGGGCGGCGGTGGCGACGGTCTACGAGCGCGGGGCTTACGGGGTGCAGATCGATTACCGTCAGCCTCCTCCCCCGCCCCCCTTCTCGGAGGAAGAGATGGCCTGGCTGGATGCCCGGTTGCGGGAACGGGGCTATCGATAGGCCAACCGGGACGGTCGGGCTCCGTAGAAGCGTTTGGGAACCGCTGTGGAGCGAGCCCCAAGTAGCTCCTGTTTATGAAGCGACGGCCGCCGCCTGGCGTTCCATCTCCGCCCGCTGGCGGCGCAGCTCCGCCAGGGTCTTCTCGGTCGCTTCCATCAGGGCCATCAGCTCCTGGCTGGAGCGATCGAAGGCCCGCCCCAGCACCCGCAGGAACAGCATCAGGATCCCCAGCCCCCGCTGGACGTCGGGATCCCCCAGCGCCTTCACCAGGGAGACCGGCCCCATGCGGGGCAGCTCCTTCATGCGCTCCGGCGTCAGCTCCCGGTTCAGCTCCTCCACCAGGCGGCTCATCATCACCGTGATCAGGGTGGGCTCCACCATCTCCACCACGTGGAGCAGATACGCCATGTTGGCCCCGATCTTCAACAGACGGGGGTCCATCAAATAGGACAGGGAATCGGGGAGCAGCTCCACCACGTCCTCGAGGAGGGTCAGCGCCCCGGTCTCGTTCATCCGGATCAACAGGGAAAGGGCCCGTTCCAGGGCTTCCTGGGCCTTCGGGTCCTGAAGGGTTTGCTCTGTCATGGCCGCATGCCTCCTGCCTCGAGTTCAGCTCAGATACGTGGCGAACCACATGGACTCAAAGAGCATCTTGGTCAGGCGGATGGCCTTGCTGCGGCCCAGCACGCCGCAGGAAGGCGGGCCGGACAGATCCAGGATGCGGGTGAAGTCGCACATGGGCAGCACGGCGTCGTCGCCGAAATCCATGATGCACATCGCCACGGGGGTGAAGCTCTCGCCGATGTAGGCGCCCTTGAGCTCGGCCAGGATCTGGTTGGCCACGAACTCCGCCTGGAAGTGGGCGACCACGCCGGCCGCGGGCAGGTTGATGGCCGGGTTCACCATATCCCCGATGGCGAACACATCGGGGTCCGCCATGCACCGGAACGTCTGCGGATCCACCAGCGGGAAGCCGGCCGGGGTGAGCAGCCCGGGGCACATCCCGGCGGAGCTCGGCCGATGCGGCGGGACCATGATCAACAGGTCAAAGGGGATCTCCCGCCCATCCTGGCCGATGAGCCGGCGGCGCTCCGGATCGATGGCCTGGGCGTTGAAATTCCCCTCGAAGCGGACCCCCTTGCTGGACAGGATCTCGGAGATCACGCCGCTGATGGCCGGCCCCATGGCCGAGAGGGGCTGGGGATGCGGATGGGCCAGGATGATTTCCGATTGGCTCCGCAGCCGACGGGCGCGGAGGGCGAAATCCAGCTGCCCGGCGATCTCATAAGGGGCGGGGGGACAGCGGTAATAAGGCCCCGAGACGCCGATCACGATCCGCCCCCCTTCGAACCGCTGGATGGCCTCCCGCATCCGGAGGGCCCCCTCGAGGGTCCAGGGATGATGGGCCACTTCGAAGCCGGGCATGAGATCCGGCTTGATCTCAGCGCCGAGGGAGACCACCATCAGGTCATAGGAGAGCTCTTGCCCGTTCACCCGAACCCGCTTCTCGGGGATGCGGATCTCCTGCACCTCGCCCTGGATCACGCGGACGCCCTTCTTCTCCAGGTTCTTCAGCGGTCGGCGCACCTGTTCCGGCTCTTTGAAGCCCAGGGCCACCCATGGGAAGGAAGGCATGAAGTAGTGATAGGGGCTGCGATCCACCAGGAGGATCTCGTGGTCGGTCCCACGCAGGCCGCGGGCCAGCTTGTTGGCGACCACCAGGCCGCCGCTGCCGCCACCCAGGATCACGATCCTCGCCATCGGTCACCTCCAGGCCGGGAAATCGGAGGGGGAACCTTAGCAGGTTTTCCCCATATCTTTGGATGCAGCCCCCTGGGACCGGTGACATCTCTCCAGAAGGAGATCTGGAGCCTCACTGGGGTTGTTTAAAGAGGGGAGAGAAAAGGGGGTTGCTTTCGGCGGCTTCGGCTCCCGGACAGGTTCCGCGGTTACGCCTTGCCCGGGATGCGGGATCCCCGCAGGCAGCCCTGGGCCTCTGCGAGGAGCGCGCGCCAGGAGGACCAGTCCGGATCCCTGGAGGCTTCCTGGAGCAATCGCTCCATCGCCATACGGCCGGGGAAGGATCCGATGACACCCCAGACGGTGCAGGCCAGGGCGCCGGCGGCGTTGCCCAGAAGGGCGGCCACCTCGGGGCGGGTTCCGCATGCCATGCCGAACAGGAATCCGGCATTGAAGGCATCGCCCGCACCGGTCGTGTCGCTCACCGGAACCCGAAAGGCGGGGACGGCGATATCCTCGCCTTCGCGCCCCAGCAGCCGGCACCCCTGTTCCCCGCGCTTCAGGGCCATCCAGCGCAAGCCCGGGGCTTCGTCGAACCCCCGGCGCGGCTCGGGTCCGAAGAGGATCCAGGCCTCCTTTTCGGTGAGCAGGAGGATGTGTGTCCGATGCAGGGCTCCCCGCACGGCCTCCGGGGCCATCCGGCAGGCCGGCAGCCCGGGGTCCAGGGCGCATCGCAGGCCGTGGGCGGCCGCTTCTTCCAGCAACGCCATGGCTGTGCGGCGCAGGGGGCTTTCTTCCAGGAGGGCATAGCCGGAGAGGTGGAAGAAAGCGGCGCGGCGGAGGCGGGCGCGGTCTTCCTCTCGAAGCGCGGCGAAGCGGCTGGCGCCGCGGTAGGAGAGCATCGTCCGCTCGCCGTCGGGGGTGACGAGGATCGTGATGATTGAGGTGGGGGCTTCAGGGCGTCGCTGTATGCTGCGGACATCCACCCCGCTGGCGGCGAGCTGAGCGCGCACCCATTCCCCCATGGGATCGATGCCGACGGCGCCGATCAGAGCGGTGGAAAGCCCCAGGGCGGCGGCCACGGCGGCCGTGTTCGCCGCCGACCCTCCGGCCCGGAGGATCATCCGCTGGACGTGGGCATCTCCGCTGGGCTCGGGGAGCCCGGGGAGCGCCAGATAGAGATCCACTGTGACATCGCCGATGGCCAGCAGCTCCAAGGGCGAGCTCGGTCCTTATAGATGGACGAGTCCCAATAAGGGGAAAGGGCATCACAAGCTCGTGGCCTTCCGCGCCCGGGCCAGGGCGCGGCGCACCGCTTCCGCCGGGGTGGAGACCCGTTCGATCGGCACGGTCACGCCGGGGCGATGGAGGACCCATGTCTCCAGGCCGATCACGGGGATGCCCCATTTGAGGGCCAGGGCGATCTCCGAGAGGGTGCCGAACTCCCCGCCGATGGCGATCACCGCCTCGGCGGCTCGCACGACGAGGGCATTCCGCGCCTCCCCCAGCCCGGTGGGCAGGGGAAGACGCACATAGGGGTTGGCCTCTTCGGGATCGTTGCCCGGAAGGATGCCAACGGTGAGCCCGCCGGCCTCCACGGCGCCCCGGCAGACTGCCTCCATCACCCCGCCGCGGCCCCCGCAGATCACCACCGCGCCGGCTGCCGTTAGCAGCCGCCCGACCTGTTCCGCCCAGGCCTCCTCCTGGGGGGTGGCCTCGCTGCTCCCCACCACCGCGATCCGGATCGGCCGGTCAACGTTCAAGGCGTTCCACTTCATCGGCAGCCCCCCGGCCCAGCTGTCGGGAACGCACGTAGGCGGCCCAGATGGCGCGGGAGATCACCGTGCGGAAGCCGCCCTTCTCCAGGTGATACAGGGCTTCCGCCGTCGTGCCGCCCGGCGAGGTGACCTGATTGCGCAACGCCGCCAGGTGCAGGCCGGACTGGCGAGCGTAGAGGGCGGAGCCGATGACGGTCTGGTAGACCAGCTGCTCGGCCACCCGTCGGGAGAACCCCAGGTGCACCCCGGCGTCCACCATGGCTTCCATAAACAGGAACACATACGCTGGCCCTGTCCCGGTCAGGGCCGTGGCCATATCCAGGTAGCGCTCGTCATCGACGTAGACCTCCTCGCCCATCGCCCGCATGAGGAGGACGGCATGTTCCCGCTGTCGCGGGGTCACCTCTTCCGTGGCCGTCCACACGGTGATCCCCTGACCGATCTGGGCGGGGGTGTTGGGCATGGCGCGGATGATGGCGGGGACCCCCAGGCCCTCCCGCAGGGTGGCGATGCGGACGCCGGCGGCGATGGAGAAGATGAGGGCTTCCGGGCGGATGTGGCCCCGCAGCTCCGGGAGCACGCGAGGGATCACCTGGGGCTTGACGGAGAGGACCACGATCTCGGCCTCGGCCGCCGCTTCCGGGTTATGCGTGGTCGTCCGCACGCCGTAGCGGCCCTGGAGCTCCAGCCCGCGTTCCGGCCGCGGCCCGCTGGCGATGATGTCCTGAGGATCGATCAGGTGATCGCGTAGAAGCCCGCGGATCATCGCCTCGGCCATCACCCCGCTGCCGATGAAGGCGATCCGCGGCAGACGCGCATCCTCCACCATCTGTTTCCTCCCTCCGGATCGAGCTTGCGCCATAAGGGCTTTTTCCAGCGATACACCCCGGATATGGGTCAATATAGGCCGCCTGGAGTTTCCAGCAGGTGGTCGCCTCTCCCCGTACGGTTTCGCTGCGGAGGAGGGTGGCCGTGAAACAATGCTCAGGCGGCATGGCTTCCATCCGCGGATGGCAGGTTGCGTTAAAGTATAGAGGAGGAAGATGAATGGAAGCAAGAAGGAGCCGGCGAAAGCATGGCGCATGTTATAATTACCCATTGCGCAGCCTCATGGGGAGGTTGATCCAAGATGCCCAAGCGGACTTACCAGCCTAAGCGGCGCAAGCGGTTGAAAGTGCATGGCTTCCTGGCCCGCATGCGCACCAAAGGCGGGCGGCGCGTGTTGAAGGCGCGGCGGTTGAAGGGCCGCTGGCGGCTGACGCCCCAATATGAGGGGGCCAAGCGGATTAACTGGAAGGGGAAGTATCGGGGGCCCTCCGGCCGTAAAGACTGAATGTCCCTCGAACCGTGGCTTCGCTGGTTCGCCTGCGTCACCGGAAGGCCATTGAGCGGGTCCTGCAGGAAGGACGCTCCTGGTCCAATGCGCTTCTGAAATTGAAGGCGGCCCCGAATGATCTCGGAGTCACGCGGGTGGCCGTGATCGCCGGGCGCCGTGCCATCGGCAAGGCGGTTCGCCGGAATCGAGCCAAGCGCCTGCTTCGGGAAGCCGCTCGCCTGCATCTCCATGAGATCCAGCCGGGCTGGGATCTGGTCCTCATCGCCCGCCCCGGTTTAATCGGGCGCAAGCGACAGGATGCGGAAGCCGCGCTGCTGGAAGCGCTCGCCCAATTGGGCTTGTTGCGAGAATAGGACGCCGTCTCACGGATCGTGCCTCCTGGGATTGGCAGTGGGAATGGGGATTCCCGGTTATCCTATTTGCAAGCTGGGAGATGCGGATGAGGAAGGGATCGGGATGGCGATGGACCCGTCTGCCGGCCTGGATCGCCCTGGGGCTTATTCGCCTTTACCAGCGGCTGATCTCTCCGCTGCTGCCGCCCAGCTGTCGCTTCTACCCGAGCTGCTCCCAGTATACCTATGAGGCCATCGCCCGCTATGGGCTGCTCCGGGGGGGATGGCTGGGGGTCCGGAGGATCGCCCGTTGTCATCCTTTCCACCCCGGGGGATACGATCCGGTGCCCTGAGGGAGAAGAGATCGGAATGCTTTCGGGGTGAGGGCCTCCCTGAACGGCTGGCGTCCGGCGAAACATCCAGGAGCTTCATTCAGGGTTGCTCCCCTTCTGGGGGTGGAAGTCCGGTTTCCATAACCGCTCTGGAGGACATGTCGTTGAAGGCGACGACGATGTCGTGGAAGACGCTGGGATGGATGGGGGTTCTCCTCACATTGGTGCTTGCCGGTTGTAGCGGCGCGGGATCCAGCTGGCCCGGGATTCAGGTGGCGGGGGATATCCTCTATGTGGCGGATCTCGATCACGTGCTGGCGGTTCAGGCTTCCTCCGGCCAGGAACAATGGCGGTTCCCCCCGAAGGGAGGAAACGCTGGGGCCTGTGGAGGCGCTTACCACGCTGCTCCCGCGGTGCTGGAAGGGTGGGTGATCATCGCGGCGGAGAATCCGGGAACCGGGGAAAGCCGCCTTTGCGGGCTGGTGCGGGGGAACGGAGCGCTCCAGTGGGTGTATCCCCCGTTGGATCAGCCCCCTCTGGGCCCGATTTTTGCGGGTCTGATCACCGATGGGACGCGGGTCTTCGTGGGGACCGGGGATGGATGGATGCTGGCCCTGGAAGGGGCGAGCGGCCGGGTCCTCTGGCGGACCCGTCTCCCGGAGGCGGGTCGGGGTGCGGCCCGGATCTGGGCCACCCCGGTCCTTTCGGGGACCATGGTCATCGTGGGGACAATGGATCATCGCCTGCTGGCCCTGGATGGGGAGAGCGGCGCGCTGCGGTGGCCGGCCCCCTTCCAGGCCCGCGGGGCGATCGCAGGCGCGCTGACGCTGGATGGAGACACGCTGTATGCTGGGGCCTTCGATGATCATCTTTACGCCGTGGATCCGGCCACCGGTCAGGAGCGATGGCGGTTTCGGGCCAACCACTGGGTCTGGGATGGGCCGGCGGTCGCCGGGGACCGGTTGATCGTGGGCGATATGAGCGGCCAGGTGTTCGCGCTGGACCGCCAGGGGCGTCCGCTCTGGCCCCAACCGTTCCAGGCGAACGGGCCGGTTCGCGCCCGACCTCTGGTGGTAGGGAACAGGATTTACGTCGCCGATGAGGCCGGCTGGATCCATCTGGTGAATCTGGAGGACGGGGCGAGGATCAAATCGGTCAGCCTGGCTCCGGGGCGCCTCCTGGCCGCTCCTGTGGCGGTTGCGGACCGGATCGTGGTGGCTCCAACCGGTGGGCCGTTCCGCCTGGTGGCGTTCCACCCGGATCTGACGGAGGCCTGGAAGCTGAGCCGCTAAAGGAGGAAATGGCCCTGAAGGAGTTTTCCCTCCCGCGAAGGGCCTGTTGAATCGTAAGGAGGTTCGATGAATCCCATCACGTTGGTGACGAACCTGCTGTTCTTCCAGCCGCTGGTGAATCTCCTCCTGGTGCTCTATGCCGCTCTGGGCCGGAATTTCGTGCTGGCGATCGTGGCCCTGACGGTGCTGATCCGTCTGTTGCTCTATCCGCTGATGGCCCAGCAGCAACGGGCGGCGAAGAAGATGCAGGAGCTGCAGCCCCGGCTCCAGGAGCTCCAGAAGAAATACGCCAAAGATCGGGAGAAGCTGGCCCAGGAGCAGATGAAGCTCTACAAAGAGGCGGGGGTCAACCCCCTCGGCGGCTGCCTTCCCCTGCTCATCCAGTTCCCCATCCTGATCGCCGTTTACCAGGCCATTATCCACGTCCTGGCCCTCAACCCCATGGCCGTCATTGACCTGGCCAAGCTGCTCTACCGATTCAATGGGTTCCCGGCCTTGGCCACGTTGCTTCCGATCCAGAGCCAGTTCCTGCTCTGGGACCTGGGGCGCCCGGAGCGGATTTTCATCCCGGTAGGGGGGATCCTCATCCCCTTGCCGATCATGACCCTGCTGGTGATCCTCACCACCTGGTGGTCCCAGAAGGTCATGACGCCTCCGAGCACGGATCCCCAGGCCCGCATGATCACCCAGCTGATGAACCTGTATATGCCCCTTTTCTTCGGGTGGATCAGCTATAACCTGGCGGTGGGGTTGAGCATTTACTTTATCGTCACGAACCTGATCTCGGTGATCCAGTTCGCCCTCGTCACGCGGGATTGGCGGGGCTTCCTGGCTCGTCGCTTCCCTCGAGGCCGCGAGATGCCAGCTGCTTCTCCTTCCTCGTCCTCGGGCTCCGCCCCTTCTGTGGAGTCCTCCCGACCGCGCCGGAAGACCCGGGGAGGCCGATGAGGGAATGGAAGTGGAAACCGCGCTTTCCCTCCCTCCATGCCGCGCGGCGGCACCGGGAGGGGAAGGGAAAGGAGGGGGAAAGCCTCTGATGCGGCGGGGCTCTTTCGCCCTCTGGAGCTCACGGAACAAACCCAGGCGGGAAGGGTGAGATGGATATGGAACTGGTGGTCAGCGGACCCACAATTGAGGCAGCGATCCAGGCGGGTCTGGCCCAGCTGGGTGTTCCCCGGGAGGCGGTGGAGATCGAAGTGCTGGATCCGGGGAGCCCGGGTTTTCTGGGCATCGGCGCCCGGGAGGCGCGGGTTCGCCTGGTGGTGCGGGAGACCGCCGCGCCGCTTCCAGGTCCAGCGCCGGAGCAGATTGAGGAGGCGGTCGCTCATGCGATCAGCGGCCTTCTCGCCTCCCTGGGGATCCAGGCGACCCTCTCTGTCGCCCCGGAGACGGTCGAGGGGCCGGAGGAGCGGGGGAATTATTCCATCTGGACGGTGCGGATTGAAGGCCCAACCGCGAGCCGTCTGATCGGCCGTCACGGCCGCACCCTGTATGCCTTCCAGACCCTGGCGCGGGCGATCGTCGCCCGGCGTCTGGGGGCTTTCATTCCTCTGGTCGTGGACATCAACGGTTATCGGGCCAAACGCGCGGAGGCCTTGCGCCGCCTGGCTTTGAAGAAAGCGGAGCAGGTGATGGCCACCGGGCGACCGGTGGAGCTGGAGCCCATGCCGGCCGCCGAGCGGCGGGTGATCCATATGGCCCTGAAGGACCATCCGAAGGTGACCACCTACAGCATCGGCGAGGGGGAGGAACGACGGGTGGTGATCGCGATGCGCTGGACCTCGGAGGGAAATGCGTAATTGGGAAGGCTGCGGAAGGAGCGCCGGGTTTGAGGAGGCAGCCGGTCGGGTTCCCCGCCCCATCATTCTCCCGAATCGGAGCGCCCATGGCTTCTGTGGATTATCTGATCATCGGGCATGTCTGTCGGGATCGAACGCCGTTCGGACCGATGTTCGGAGGGACGGCAGCGTATGCCGGTCGGACGGCGCTGGCCCACGGATGGCGGGTGGGGGTCCTGACCAGCACCGGGCCGGATTGGGATCCCCGGCAGGCCCTGGATGGGGCGCTGGTGATGAACCTCCCGGCGGAGCGGACCACGGAGTTCGAAAATCTCTATACCCCCCAGGGTCGGCGGCAGCGCCTTCACGGGGTGGCGGAACGGCTGCTCCCGGCAGCCGTGCCCCTCGAATGGCGTCATCCCCGCGTGGTTCATCTGGCCCCCGTTGCCGGGGAGGTGGATCCTTCCCTGCTGTTTCTGTTCGAAAACGCTCTCCGGGGGATCACACCCCAGGGCTGGATGCGGGCCTGGGATCGGGAGGGCCATGTCTATCCCCGGCCCTGGATGGAGGCCGAGCAGATCCTCCCCTATGCGGATGCGGTGGTCTTCAGCGAGGAGGACATCCAGGGGGATTGGGCCCTCGCTCGTCGCTGGGCCCGCCAGACCTCCATCTTGGTGGTCACCCAGGCGGCCCGCGGGGCCACCCTGTTCCAGGATGGGATTCCCTATTCGATCCCCGCTTATCCGGTGGAGGAGGTCGACCCCACAGGAGCAGGGGATGTGTTCGCGGCGGCCTTTTTCATCCGGCTTTGGGAAACCCGGGATCCCCTCACGGCGGCCCATTATGCCGCCCGAGTAGCGGCGCTCTCCGTCACCCGTCCGGGCCTGGAAGGAACCCCCCGCCCGGAGGAGATCGAGGCCATCCGGCGGGAGCAGGGTGAGCAGGCGCGAAGCCCATGAAGTCTGGGGCGGGATTCCGGCATGCATCTTCGGGTAAAGCTGTGGTTCAGGAAGGATCGCTGGGGAGAGCAATGCCCGTTTACGCCTTTGCGAACCAGAAGGGAGGAGTCGGGAAGACGACCTCTGCGGTGAACCTGGCCGCCTGTCTGGCGGCGGCCGGGCGTTCGGTGTTGCTCATCGATCTGGATCCCCAGGCCAACGCGACGGCCAGTCTGGGGATCGATCGGAAGAGCCTGAGGGGCTCGGTCTATGAGGTGCTGATCGACGGCCTGCCCATGGCGGAACGGGTTTACCCCACCCGATGGGCGAACCTTCAGCTGGCCCCGGCGAGCGCGGATCTGGCTGGGGCCGAGGTGGAACTGGTGCAGACCTCCCGACGGGAGTTCCGCCTCCGCGATGCTCTGGAGGGCGTTCGATCCGCTTATGATTACATCCTGATCGACTGTCCCCCCAGCCTGGGGTTGCTCACGCTGAACGCCATGGTCGCTGCGGATGCGCTGATCGTGCCGGTGCAGTGTGAATATCTGGCTCTGGAAGGCCTCTCCAGGCTTCTTCAAACGATGACGCGGGTGCGCCAGGGGTTCAACCCGCGGCTGCATGTGCGGGGCTTCCTGCTCACGATGTTCGATGCCCGCTCCCGTCTCGCCCAGCAGGTGGTGGAAGAAGTCCGTCAGCACTTCCCCGGCCGGGTCTTCCAGACGATCATCCCTCGGAGCGTCCGCCTGGCAGAGGCTCCGAGCTATGGCCTGCCCATCATCGTCTATGCTCCTCATTCTCCCGGAGCCATCGCCTATACCGCCCTCGCCCACGAGCTGATGCGGGGCGATGGGCTCTCGGTTCCTCTTCGGGAAGGAGGTGCCCATGGCGCGTAAATTCGGGCTCGGGAAGGGGCTGGAAGCCCTGCTTCCGGCGGGCGAGACGGCGGGCCTGCTGGAAGTTCCCATTGAGGCGATCGAGCCCAATCCGCATCAGCCCCGCCGGCAGTTCGACGAGGCGGAGCTGGAGGAGCTGGCCCAATCCATCCGGGAGCATGGGCTGTTGCAGCCGCTCATTGTGACCCAGACCCAGCTGGAGCCACCGCGATACACCCTGATCGCCGGAGAGCGCCGATGGCGGGCGGCCCGGCGCGCGGGCCTGAGCACGGTCCCTGTCGTGGTGCGGGAGGTGGCTCCCCAGCAGATGCTGGAGCTGGCTCTGGTCGAGAACCTGCAGCGGGCTGATCTGAATCCGATTGAGGAGGCGCAGGCGTATCGCTACCTGATCGAGACCTTCGGCCTGACCCACGAGGAGGTGGCCCGACGGGTGGGGCGGAGCCGGGCGGCGATCACCAACGCCCTGCGTCTGCTTCAGCTTCCCCCCGCGATCCAGGCCCATCTGATCGAAGGGCGCATCACGGAAGGCCATGCGCGAGCGCTGCTGATGCTGAGCAACCCGTCCCAGCAGGAGCTGGTGCTCCGCCGGATCCTGGAGGAGGGATTGAGCGTTCGCGCGACCGAGGAACTGGCCCGCCGCCTGCAGGGCCAGCGCCCCCGAGGGCGGAAGGCTCTCCCGCGGCCCCCCGGCCTGGCGGAGATCGAGAGCCGCCTGCGCCAGGCCCTCGGCACCAAGGTTCGTCTCTCCGCTGGCCGTCGGGGCGGACGCCTTGTCATCTATTACTACTCCGAAGAGGAGCTGGAGGCGGTGGTCCAGCGCCTGTTGGGTTCCGTGTAATCGAGAGCGCCCCTCTGGAAGACGATCGGGAAGCCAGGAGGAGAGGAGGCCAGCGATGCCCAATCCGGCCCTCATCCGCGAGAAGGTCCGACAGGCGATCGGCATCCTGAACGAGAAGGGGATCGACGCCTGGTTAACATTCGTCCGGGAGACCGGGCAGACGCGGGATCCGGTGCTGGATCTGATCCTCGACCTGAACGTGACCTGGGTCTCCGCATTTCTCCTCACCGCGAAAGGGGACCGGATCGCCATCGTGGGGCGGTTCGATCGGGAGAACGTGGCGGCGCTGGGGGTCTGGGATCCGGTGATCGGGTATGATGAGAGCATCCGGGAGCCCCTGGTGGAGACGCTTCAGCGCCTGAACCCCCGGGAGATCGCCATTAACTATTCGGAAAACGATCCCGCCGCCGACGGGCTCACCCACGGCATGTGGTGCCTCCTCCACCGGATGCTGAGCGGCACGCCGTTTGTGGGCCGTCTCATCTCCGCCGAAGATCTCATCGGGGCGCTCCGGGGTCGCAAGACCCCGCTGGAGGTGGAGGCCATCCGTCGGGCGGTGGAGACGACCGAGGTCCTGTTCGCGGAGCTCGGATCCTTCCTGCGCCCCGGTCGCTCCGAGCGGGAGATCCAGGCCTTTGTCCACGAGCGGATGCGCGCGATGGGTGTGGAGCCCGCATGGGATCCGGATTACTGCCCCATTGTGGCCATCGGGCCGGATGCCCCTGTCGGGCATGCGATGCCCGGGGACCGTTCGGTGACCACCGGGGTGCTGGTCCACGTGGATATGGGGGTCCGGCAGGATGGCTTCTGCTCGGATATGCAGCGGGTTTGGTATGTGTTGCGGGAAGGGGAAGGGGAGCCCCCATTGGAAGTCCAGCGAGCCTTCCAGGCTGTCCGTGCGGCGATCCAGGCGGGGTTCCAGGCGCTGCGCCCGGGCGTCCAGGGGTGGGAGGTGGACGCTGCCGCGCGCCGCACCCTCACCCAGTGGGGGTATCCGGAGTATCTGCACGCCCTGGGTCATCATATCGGGCGGACCGTCCATGATGGCTCGACCGTCCTAGGGCCCCGGTGGGAGCGCTACGGGCAGACGCCCTATGGGGTTGTCGAAGCCGGGAATGTCTTCACGCTGGAGCTGGGCGTGAAGGTGCCCGGATATGGTTACATCGGGCTGGAGGAGGATGTGCTGGTCACCCCGCGAGGCGCGGAGTGGATCAGCCATCCCCAGGCCGAGCTCTGGGTGATCCGACCGTGAAGGAACCGGGTTACGCGGATCTGGATGATGCGGCCCTTTTAGCGCGGATCGCCGGCGGCGATGAGCAGGCGCTGGCCGCTCTCTACGACCGGCATGGGGCCCGGGCGTTTTCCCTCGCCCTTCGCATCCTGGGCGACCCGGAGACGGCGGAGGAGGTGGTCCTGGATGTGTTCTGGAGCATCTGGCAGCACGCGGGCGCTTTCATGCCGGAGCGGAGCCGTTTTACCACATGGCTTTACGCCATGGTTCGCAACCGGGCCATCGATCAGCTCCGCCGCCGGCGCGCCCGGCCGTCCCGGGTGCATGAAGTCGAGCCGGAATCCATAGAGGCGGCGGCTGCGGATCCGGCGGTGGAAGCCCTGGCGGAGGCGGAAGAGCTGGCCCGGGCTGTCCGCGAGGCGATGGCGGCCCTTCCGGAGGCACAACGCCGGGTGCTGGAGCTGGCCTATTTCCGGGGATGGTCCCATCGGGAGATCGCGGAGTATCTGGGGGAGCCGCTGGGCACGGTGAAAAGCCGCCTGCATCTGGCGCTTCGGAAACTCCATGACTGGCTGGCCGAACGCGGTTTGCTGTCCTGATTGAGAAAGAGATCGCAGGGTCGGGACCTGGGAGGCGCCCTGGCTCCGAGATCGCTCTTCCCCCTCGCGCCGCCGGGGAAATCCGGGCGATCCCTGGTGAAGCGGCCTGCGTATGATTTCATAGGGGATGACCGACGATGAACGTCGATCACGAAGTCTTCCAGGAGGAGCTCGCCGCTTACGCGCTGGGGGCGCTGCCGCCGGAAGAGGCGGCGGCGGTCGCCGCCCATATGGCAGGATGCCCGGCCTGTCGGGAGGCGGTAGCCCGATATCGGGAGGCCGCCACCGCGCTGGCCTACACCGTCCCGTTGCAGCCCCCGCCTCCCCGCCTCAAGGCCCGCCTGATGGCCCGGGTGCGACGGCCCCAACGGGAAAACTGGCGGTGGCTGGGGATGGGCGCCGCGCTGGTCATTGCCACCCTGTTGCTGATCCTGGCGGCCCCCCGGATCTTCGCCCCTCCGCTTTCGGTCACCCCCCGCGTGATCCCTTTGCAGGGTGCCGAGGCGGCCCCCGAAGCAGAAGGGTATCTCATCCTGGAGGATGGCCAGGGTCTGCTGGTCACCAAGGGGCTGGCCGTTCCCCCAGAAGGCCAGGTGTATCAGGTGTGGTTTGTAGATGCGGCGGGGCGGCGGGTCAGCGGCGGCACGTTCCGCACCCATCCCCGCCTCTACGGCGTTTACACGGTGACCGTTCCCCTTAACCTCCCGGCCTACGTCCGTATTGGGGTGACCCTGGAGCCGGAGGGAGGAAGCCCCCAGCCTACCGGCCCCCAGGCGCTCCGGGGTTCCCTTCGTTCGAGCGGCGCCTCGGGCCCCTAGGGAGGAGCGGAAGAGGCCCAGCGCGGCCCCAGGGGGAGCTCCACTATGCGGGATTCTCCATCCGAACCCGATGACCCGGAGATCCCATGCGAGCTGCCGATTGGATCCTGGAGAACGCCCGGATCTACACCCTGGATCCTGGGCAACCGATGGCCGAGGCCCTCGCGGTTGCGGGGGAGGAGATCGAAGCGGTGGGCTCCACGGATGCGGTGCGCTCCTTGAAAGGCCCGCGCACCCGGGTTCTGGACCTGAAGGGCGCGGTGGTGCTCCCGGGTCTGATCGATGCCCATTTGCATCTGGAAGGCTATGCCCGTCGTCGGGTAGGCGTGGATGTGGATACGCCCACCCTGGAGGAGGCGCTGGAGCGCGTGGCCCGTCGAGCCGCTTATACCCCGCCGGGGAGCTGGATCATCGGCCGGGGGTGGCTGCAAGAGCAATGGGGGCGGTTCCCTTCCGCCGATGACCTGGACCGGGTGGCGCCTGCGCATCCGGTGGCCCTCTGGGCTCGCAGCGGGCACGCCCTGTGGGCCAACCGGGAGGCCATGCGCCGGGCCGGCATCACCCGGGAAACCCCCGATCCCCCCGGCGGGCGGATCGCCCGGGATCCAGCGGGGGAGCCCGTGGGCCTCTTCTTCGAGCGGGCGATCGATCTCATCGCCCGGGCGATCCCGGAACCCTCTGGGGAGGAGCTCGCCGAGGCCCTCTATGAGGCGCTCCACGAGCTGGCCGCCATGGGTCTAACGGCGGTTCACAACTTCGATGGTCCCCGCTCCTTTGCGGCCCTGCAGATCCTCCGCGAGCGAGGGGATCTCCCCCTGCGGGTGGTTCAGCATCTTCCCCTGGCGATGCTCGATCAGGCCCTGGCTCTCGGCCTGCGAACCGGTTTCGGAGATCCATGGCTGCGCATCGGGGCGGTGAAAATCTTCGCCGACGGCGCGCTGGGGCCGCGGACCGCCTGGATGCTAACGCCGTATGAGGGAGAGCCGGGGAATCTGGGCATCGCCTTCACGCCCCCGGAGGCCATGCGGGAAGCGGCCCGGCGGGCCACGGCCGGCGGCCTGTGGCTGGCCATTCACGCCATCGGGGATCGGGCCAATCGGGAGGTCCTGGATCTCTATACCGAGCTGCGGGAGCTGGAGAGGCGGCTGGGGATCCCGCCGGAGGCCCGGCGCCATCGCATCGAGCATGCGCAGCTCGTGCACCCGGATGATCTCCCGCGCCTGGGCCCGCTACGGATCATCGCCTCGATGCAGCCCATCCACGCGATCTCCGATCGCCCCATGGCGGAGCGCTACTGGGGGAAACGATGCGCCACCGCCTATGCCTGGCGCAGCTTGAAGGACCATGGGGCCCGGCTGGCCTTCGGCTCCGATGCCCCGGTGGAGCCGCCGAATCCATTCTGGGGGCTGCACGCCGCCGTCGTCCGGGACGGCTGGTATCCCGAGCAGGCCCTCTCCCGAACAGAGGCGTTGGAAGCGTATACGGTGGGCCCAGCCTGGGCCGCCGGGCTGGAGCGCTGGCAGGGCCGCCTGCGGCCCGGGATGTGGGCGGACCTCATCGTGCTCCCGGAGGATCCTTTCCAGATCCCCGCGGAACGGCTTCGTGATCTGGAGGTCCTGGGCACCATGGTGGGCGGGCGCTGGATCTATCAGCGAATGTAACCATAGTCGCCACCACCGCTGCCCGGGTTGTTTCCAGCCGTCGCAGACCGGCGTAGTAGATCAGAAGACCAGGCCCCACCCGATCCCGGCGGGATGGATCCGCACCTCCCCGCCCTGCAGGCTGACCCCGGCTACTGTTGTCAACCCCGAGAAGCGTCAGGAGTAGGGCGGCCAGCTTATGCGCGCCCATCGGCTCCCGGAGGAAGATCCACGAGAGGAAGGCCACCCAGGCGGGGGCGGTATAGAGCAACACGGCCGCCATCGCTCTGCCCCCTGCCTGCACCGCGAACTGGAAGGAAGCGTAAAACAGCGCCACCCCGATGGGCCGAAGCCCAGCATGATGGGAAGATCCCGCCGGGCGACTCGAATCCGGCCGATCCAGAAGGCGTGGGCTCCGAACAGGAAGCCTCCCAACACCGCGCGCCAGAAGGCGACCTCCAGGGGCGTCAGCCCATAGGCGAAGGTCAGCTGGCTGATGGGGCCGATCAATCCCCACAGGAAGTCAGCGGTCAGCATATAGAGATAGCCCCTCATGGCGAAAAGCGCTTCAGGGATTGCATATCGCCCCTCAGCGGGGCATGCGAAGGAAGACGCTGAGGGCGATCAGTTCCATCCCGATGGCGAAGGCGATGACGCCTCCCCGGGAGAGATCGTAGAGCGCCCCCATGGCCGCGCTGCCCAGGAACCAGGCCAGCCCATAGATCCCGTTGAACAGGCCATACGCGGTGCCGCGTTCCTCCCGGGACACCAGGGCGGGGATGGCCGCCCGCATGACGGTTTCCTGGGCCCCGATCACCGCTCCCCAAAGCATCACACCTGTGAACCACAGGATCGGGAAGCCCGAGAAGACCATAGGAGCCACAACGGCGCTGAAAGCCGGGATCGCCATCAGAACTCGGAGGCCGAAGCGATCATAGAGGATCCCGAAAAGCAAGCCGGCGGCCGCATCCACTAACATGGCCGCAGCGAACAGCGCCGGGATCGCCGCATCGGGCAGGAGCCTGGCCTGTTTCAGATGAAACGAGAGCAGCTGGAAGTGGACCAGCCCGGCGACGCTCAGGGCGACGAAGGCCAGATACTGCCGGAAGCGCGGGTCGGCGGTCCCCTGCGGAAGGGTCTTCCCCCGATCCCCGGGGGAGGCCTCCAGCTGGTGCGGGGTCGGATACAGCAGGCGAGCGGCCGTCAGGAGGCCCAGGGTGAGCAGCGCGGGGATCAGCAACATCCCGAAGGCCAGATCATACCGCCCGGATAGCTGAAGGATCAGCGCCATCAGCAGGGGGCCTCCGACTGCTCCGATCTGATCCAGGGCTTCATGGAGGCCAAACCCTTTCCCCGGCCCGACCTCGCTGGCCGCATAGGAGAGCATGGTATCCCGGGCCGGGGTGCGGACCGCCTTTCCCAGCCGCTCGATGAGGATCAGGAAGGCGGCGGCTGGCCAGGTGCGGGCCAGGGCCAGGAGGGGAACCGCGAGCACGCTCATCGCATATCCCGGGATCGTGAACATCCACGGCCGGCGCAGGCGATCCGCCAGGTAACCATAGAGCGGGCGCAGTCCATAGCTGATAAGCTCTCCGATGCCACTGACCATGCCGACCACGATCCCGCTGGCTCCCAGCAAGGCCAGGTATGGTCCGAGGATGCTGCGGGCGCCCTCATAGGTCACATCGGCCATCAGGCTGACCAGCCCGAAGAGCGCGATCAGCCGCAGAGCATGCGAACGGGTCGGAACGGGCATCAGCCGCACCTCCAGAGCATTTGGGGAACAGCCCTCCATGATAATAGCCCAGATCATAGCCCATATCCGGGATGGGCGCATGGAAATCCGGCGGCTCCTCCCCGCCATCGTGCGGCCGCTCCCGGCACGGCGGTAGCGTTTTCTCTCGATCGAGAAGCCATGCGGAGAAGGGCAGCATAAGGGGGAGCAGTCCCATGGTCCGGGCCGGGAATTGACGGGCACCCGTATTCTTAGTAAAATGAAAATGGGTTCATCTCAGGATCCCTTATTGAGCCGATGAGGCTGTGGAAAATTGTCCCCATAGCGGATCTGGATGCAATCAAACGGGGCCACCTTGCCCGAGGTGGCCCCGTTTTATTTTCTGGCGGACCCAATGGATGGGCCGCCCTTTCCGCAACCCGTATCCCGCGGAAGCGAGATCCAGAGCGATCTCCCGGTGAAATCGAAGGACCACCAGCGAATGGATTTTAGGTGGACATCCTTTTTGAGGAGCGATCGCCATGGCGGTGGAACAGATCCGACAGGAGACCCTGAATCCCTTTGAGATCGTTCAGAGGCAGCTGGACGAGGTCGCCCAGGTGATCGGCCTGGAGCCTCACGTGCATGAGATGCTTCGCTGGCCCAAGCTGGAGATTCAGGTGACCTTCCCTGTTCGCATGGACGACGGGTCGATCCGGATCTTCCGGGGCTTTCGTGTGCAATATAACGACGCCCGGGGGCCCGCGAAAGGCGGCATCCGGTATCACCCCCAGGAAACCATCGATACGGTGCGGGCCCTGGCGGCGTGGATGACCTGGAAGACCGCGGTGATGGATCTGCCTCTGGGCGGCGGGAAGGGCGGCGTGGTGTGCGACCCCAAGCATCTCTCCCAGGGGGAGCTGGAGCGGATCAGCCGGGCCTACATCCGGGCCATCGCCCCCTTTATCGGCCCAGAGCGGGATGTGCCCGCGCCGGATGTTTACACGAACCCACAGATCATGGCCTGGATGATGGATGAATACAGCACCATCGTCGGCTACAACGCGCCCGGCGTGATCACGGGCAAGCCCCTGCCCCTGGGGGGAAGCCGGGGACGGGAGGATGCCACCGCCCGGGGCGGGATCTACGTCACCCGGGAGGCGGCGAAGGTGCTCGGCCTCGATTTGAACGGGGCCACCGCGGCCATCCAGGGCTATGGAAACGCTGGCCAGCACGCCCATCGGCTGGGGACGGAGCTCCTGGGCCTGAAGGTGGTGGCCGTCAGCGACTCCCAGGGTGGGGTTTACAATCCGAAGGGTCTGGATTTCAACGCGTTGTCGGCCTGGAAGCGAGAGCATGGCACTGTTGTGGGCTTCCCGGGGGCGGATACCCTCACCAACGAGGAGCTGCTGGAGCTCCCGGTGACGGTCCTGTTCCCCGCTGCTCTGGAGAACCAGATCACCGCGGAGAACGCCCCGCGTATCCGGGCCCGCATCGTGGCGGAGCTGGCGAACGGACCCACCACGCCGGAGGCCGATCACATCCTCTATGAGAATGGAGTTTATGTCATCCCCGACTTCCTGTGCAACGCAGGCGGGGTCACGGTCTCCTACTTCGAAATGGTGCAGAACGCCTACGGCTACTACTGGAGCGAAGCAGAGGTCCATCAACGGCTGGATGAGAAAATGACGGCGGCTTTCCATGCGGTCCATGAGACCGCGCGGCGCTACCGGGTGCATAACCGGCTGGGCGCTTATATCGTAGCGATCGAGCGGGTGGTTGAGGCGATGCGGTTGCGGGGCTGGGTGTAGAAACCCTGGAAGGGGCAGCCCCGCGGGCCTGCCTGAGCGGGCAGGCGAAGGCGGCAGCGGCTTTCCGCTTGCCGCCTTCGCCTTTGTTTGGATTTCCCCTGAAGGCTTTGGGAGAAGGCCAGCTCGCCAGCCCCAGGGTTTCATCCACATCCGTTTAAAGGGGGAACTATGGCGGTGGAACGCTCGGTGGAGGTTTCCTACAGCGCTTTCTACTCGCCCTCGCCGGAGGCCATTCGAAAGGGCCTCCAGGCCTGGAATGCGGCGCTGGCTCAGTTCGATAAGGCAGCCCGCATCCTGGAGGCCTCGGGTCATCCCCTCAAGAGGGGGCTCATCGAATTCTTGCGCCGCCCTAAGCGGGAGCTGATCGTCAATTTCCCTGTTCAGATGGATGACGGTTCGATTCAGATGTTCACCGGCTACCGGGTGCACCACAACGCCGTCCGGGGCCCAACGAAGGGCGGCATCCGTTATCATCCGGACGTCACGCTGGAGGAGGTGCGGGCGCTGGCGATGTGGATGACCTGGAAATGCGCGCTGGTGAACATCCCCTACGGGGGGGCCAAAGGGGGTGTGGCGGTGGATCCCGCGAAGCTTTCCCCCCGGGAGCTGGAGCGCCTCACCCGCCGCTATGCCACCGAGATCAGCCTGCTGATGCATCCGGGTGGGGATGTGCCCGCCCCGGATGTGGGGACCAACCCTCAGATCATGGCATGGATTATGGACACGTATTCCATGCACACCGGATTCACCCAACCGGCTGTGGTTACCGGGAAACCCCTGGAGATCGGGGGGACGGTGGGCCGGGTGGAGGCCACCGGGCGTGGCGTGATGATGGTGGTCGCCGAAGCCCTGAAAGGGAACCAGATCCCCATCGATCAGGCCACCATCGCCGTCCAGGGCTTCGGGAATGTGGGCTCCTATGCCGCCCTCACGGCTCACCAGATGGGGGCCAGGGTCGTGGCCGTCAGCGATGTCCAGGGGGGCCTCTACAACCCCAGGGGACTGGATATCCCCAAATTAATGGATCACGTTCGCCAGCACCGGACGGTGGTCGGGTTCCCCGAGGCCGAGCCCATCACCAACGCGGAGCTCCTGACCATGAAGGTGGATGTGCTCATCCCCGCGGCCATGGAGAACCAGATCACCGCGGACAACGCTCCTTTCGTCCAGGCGCGCATCCTGGCGGAGGGAGCCAACGGGCCCACCACACCGGAGGCGGATGAGATCTTGATCGAGAAGGGCGTCTTCATTGTGCCGGACATCCTGTGCAACGCCGGGGGGGTGATCGCCTCGTATTTCGAGTGGGTGCAGGATCTACAGTCGTTCTTCTGGACGGAGGAGGAGATCAATCAGCGGATGGAGCGGATCCTGAAGCGGGCTTTTTACGAGGTGCTGGCGAAGGAAGAGGAGCTGCGCCGCCATGGGCTGAAGCCGGGGGACTATCGCACGGCTGCCCAGGCGCTGGCGATCTGGCGCGTCGCTCAGGCGACCCTGATTCGAGGCATTTACCCGTAGGGGGAGGCCGCTTCCCTGAGGGTCTGAGGGACCTGGCGGATCCCCTGAGGCAACCCCTCACCCATTGGGTTCCTCTGGAGAGGGCAACCCAGAGCCTATAGAGGAAAGGTTCGGGATGTCCGGAGGGCCGGCCCGTGGGGTTTACGTGCTGTGGCTGGAGGTATCCGGGGAGGTCCAGATCGGCCGGTTGGGGCGCTGGCATCTGGACGGCGGTTATGCCTATGTGGGCTCTGCGCAGGGCCCGGGCGGGCTCCGGCGGCTGCAGCGCCATCGGGAGGTGGCCGAGGGCCGGAACCCCACCCGTCGCTGGCATATCGATTTCCTGCTGGCCGCCGGCACATGGCGCGGGGCGTTCGTGATGGAGGCCGAAGATCCCCGCCTGGAGTGCCGGCTGGCCCGCGCGCTGGCACAGCGGTTGCCCCCCGCGATCCCCCGGTTCGGCAGCAGCGATTGCCGCTGCCCGACCCATCTCTTCGCGGTCCCCGATGTCCCGGGGTTCCACCAGCTGATGTTGGAACTGGGGCTGCATCCGGTTTGATCTGGAGTTCCGCCCGATTTCCCCTTCCCGAAGCGGGGAGGGGGGATTTCTGAGGCTCCCCCTTCCTTCGTAGGGAAGGGGGCCGGGGGGTTCGGTCCGAGGGCTCCGGGATAGGGGATTCGGGGAGATCGCTGGTCATGGGCTTCGCCGATAACATAGGAGCGAGTGGGGATCCTCGCCCTCGGGAAGGAGAGCCGTGCGTGCGCTCACCGCGAAAGGCCCCTGGAGCGCCGGGCTTCGAGCCGCCGGCCGGATCCTGGCCCTCATGCTCTGGATCGTCCCATCTTCGGCCAGAGGGCCGCTCCCCCTGACGCTGGCCCCCCCTCGAGCGCCTGAGACCCTGAACCCTAAGGTGGGCGTGCACACCCGGGTGACTGATGAGGTGGATCCTTCGCGGATTTACCGCACGTTCGCGATGGCCCGGGCCATGGGAGCCGCGTGGGTGGTGGAGTTTTTCCCATGGCCGTATCTGGAACCGGAGCCGGGCCGCTACACCTGGGCGCACAGCGACCTGCGGATCTTCCTGGCCCGACGGGAGGGCCTGAAGGTCATCGCCCGCATGGGGATGGTCCCGACGTGGGCCCGCCCCTGGCGCGCCCCGGCCACCTACCTGGGGGCCGAGGCGGTTTTCCCCTTCGCCCGTTTCGTCGCCGCCTTCGCGGCCCGCTACCGGGATCAGATCGCCGCCCTGGTGATCTGGAACGAGCCCAATCTGTATATCGAATGGGGGGCGCGGCCCTCGGATCCGGGGGGCTTCGTCGCGCTGATGCGGGCGGTGTATCCAGCGGTCAAGCAGGTGGCGCCCGATCTGCCGGTGCTGGCCGGCGGGCCGGCCCCCACCCTGGAGGATTCGCCCCACGCGATGAACGACCTGCGGTTCTTGAGGGAGGTCTATGAGCGGGGGATCGCCGCTTACATCGATGGGTGGGCGATGCATCCGTATGGGTTCGGGAACCCGCCGGAGGAGCCACCGGACCCCCGGCGCCTGAACTTCCGACGGGTGGAGCTGATGCGGGCGATCATGCGGGCCTATGGGGACGATCGGCCGATCTATATCACCGAGACAGGCTGGAACGAATCGCCCGAATACGATCACGGCCTTCCGCCGGAGGTGCGGGCGGATTACACGGTGCGGGCCTATGAATACGCGCGGCGGAACTGGCCGTGGTGCCCGGTGGTGGCGATGTGGGCCCTGCGCTACCCATGGCGGGAGGATCCGGTCCTCGAAGGATACGCCTTCCTCGATCTGGATTTCCGACCCCGGCCCGTCTACGAGGCCGTTCGGCGTTACACCCACGGCGAGCGATCCATCGATACGGATCGATGAATGATTCGGAGGGGATGGCCGACCGTGGATGTGGTAAACTGGCCCCCACATGCAGAGCATCGATGGGAAGGAGGAAACGATGACCCCAGCTCTTCAACGCGTGGCCCTCATCGGGTTCGGGGCGGTGGGGCGCGCCTTCGCCCGGCTGCTCCTGAGAAAACATGAGGAGATCCGCCATCGTTACGATCTCGACATCCGGATCACCGGGATCATCACCGCCCGCCGGGGGGCAGCATGGGATCCGGAGGGGCTGGATCTGGTCGCCGCCCTGGAGGCGGTGGAGCGGGGCGGGGATCTGAGCGCCCTCAGCCGGAGCCCGGCTCCCCGGGAGACCCTGGCCTTCATCGAGCGGTGCCCGGCGGATGTGGTCGTCGAGATCACCGTCCTGGATCCGCGCACCGGACAGCCGGCTACAGACCACGTTCGGGCGGCCTTGCGCTCGGGTCGGCATGTGGTGACCGCCAACAAGGGCCCTCTGGCCTTCGCCTACCGGGAGCTGCGGGAGCTCGCCCGCTCCCGCGGCCGCGCCTTTCTCTTCGAGTCCACGGTCATGGACGGCGCCCCGCTCTTCAGCCTGGTCCGCGAGGGGCTGCCGGCCACCCACATCCTGGGCTTCCGGGCTATCCTCAACAGCACCACCAACTTCATCCTCACCCGGATGGAGGAGGGGATCCCCTTTGAGGAGGCTGTGCGGCAGGCCCAGGCCATCGGGATCGCTGAGGCCGATCCATCGAATGACATCGATGGATGGGACGCAGCGGTCAAGACGTGCGTGCTGGCCAATGTGTGGATGGAGGCGGATCTGCGGCCGGATCAGGTGGAGCGGACCGGCATCCGGGGGATCCGGCCGGAGGATCTCAAGGCGGCGCGAGAGGAGGGACGGCGGATCAAGCTGGTGTGCGCGGTGGAGCGGGGGGAGAACGGGGCGGTGCGGGCCCGGGTGGCCCCGGAGGCGGTCCCGCTGGAGGATCTCCTGGCCCATGTGCGCGGGACCTCTTCGGTGATCACCCTGCGCACGGATACTTTAAAACAGCTCACTCTGATCGAGCATGAGCCCGAACCCGCCCAGACGGCCTTCGGGATCCTGGCTGATCTCATCAACGTCGCGCGGGGCCATTGGGGATAGGGACCGCGGATAGAAATCGGCCCTGGGGGGTGCCTGCGCCTCACGCGCCGGCGGATCGCGCCGATTGGAAATCGGCCTCCATAGGCGCTTCGCGCCGGGCGTCAGCCGGTGCCGACGCGAAGATGCTTTTTGGCCGGCGGAGGCCGGCCGTTGGCCGGAGGCCTCTCACGCCGATGGAAATCGGCCTTCTGAGGCGCTTGCGCGCCGGGCGTCAGCCGGCGCCGACGCGGAAAACCTTTTCGGCCGGCGCAGGCCGGCCACTGGCCAGAGGCCTCTGGAGGTCGAATTCATTCGACGTTCCCGCCTATGACCGCCTCTTCCGCCACACCTGGGCCCGCGCCCCCTCGAACTCTTTCTCCCAGCGCGGGTCCGCCTCCAGGGCGCGGGCCAGCTCCTCCTGAAGGATCCGATCGATCAGCAGGCGATCCGCCCCATAGTGTTCCAGCAGCTCATGGTAGCGGGCCGCCCGGGAGATCCGGATGTAGTCCAGCCACAGCTCGTAAGGGTAAAGCTCCACCCGGGGGTCCACGAAGACTTTCTGCTCGGGCAGGGCCCAGATCAGGTAGCTCCCGTAGCCCATCTCGTTGAACAGGCGCCCCCCGGGATGCGCCCGCAGGTATTCCACCGCATCCACCGGCGTCTCGATCCCGATCAGGGGGCCGATGGCCTGCCCCCGCCACACCTGCCGCCAGTAGGTCTCCGGCAGGGGGATCCGTTCCACCCACCAGGGCTGGACGGCGAGGACGGGCAGGAAGAGCATGGCGGCGAGGAGGGTGTTCAGCCGGCGGGGCGGCGGGCTCGGCCATGGCCATGGCGGCAGCGCCCCGGCCAGCAGCCGTGCCAGGATGGGGGCGGCCACCATCCCGAACCAGATCACATATCGCTGGCCGTTCCAGGCTAACCAGAGGAAAGCCACGATCAGCAGCGCCTCGGTGGGCCTCAGGCGGTGACGGGAGTAAGCGAGGGCGAGGAGCAGGATCAGCACGCTCCCGTAGAACGTGAGGTTGGCGATCCCATGCGGGGTGGGGGAAGCCCACTCCACCACCAGGGTCTGGCTGGGCCGGTCGGTGAGCAGGCGGTGGACGTAATGGAGGATCCCGATCCCCTGGGGGTTGAGCAGCATCGCGGGCAGGGTGAGGATGGCGATGCCTGCGAGCGGGCGCAGCGTTGAGGGCGCGCGCTGCCCGAGGAGCGTCTCCAGCGCCCCGCCGGCCAGGAAGAGGAGGAGCAGTATCGGGCCCAGGATGAAGGCCCCATGGGCATTGACCCAGAAGGCCATCAGAGAGGGAAGCATCAGCAGCGCGGCCCGGCATCGGGATCCCTCCCCGAGGCGGGCGAGGGAGAGATAGAAAAGGACGAAGGGGAGCCAGGACCAGATTTGGGGGCGCAGCACCAGGTTGTTGAGGGACATGCCGGCGGCGAGGGCGAGGACGAAGGCGGCCAGCCGCCAGGATCCGCTCCGATGCCTCGCCTCCCAGCCGATGAGGGCGAAGGCCGCCAGGGCCAGGAGGTTGCGCGCGAAGATGGCGAGGGGGAGCCCCCCGGCGCGAACGAGCAGGGCCAGCAGGACCTCCCCCAGCCAGGCCCCGTAGGTGAAGGGCGCCTCCGCGGGGATCGTCCAGCCGAACATGTTGGTGGCAGGGATGCGCCGCTCATCGAGGATAAGCGCCCCGATCCGCAGATGCCACCAGAAATCGTTGGGCGGCAGCGGCATCAACGAGACCAGCACCCCGAAGGCCGCCAGCACCACCAGGGGCCAGAGGAGATCAACGGGAGCCTTCAGCCGCGCCATGACGTTTCGCATGGAAGATCCCTCCCGTATCGGATCGACGGGTAGAAGCGGGCGGCTTCCCTGCCTCCTGCGCCATCAGGAACCAGAACAGCCATGCTGGTCCTGCCCAGAAATCTGAGGCATGGAAGTGAACAGCAGAACGCCATCGAGGAGCCCGTAGGCAAGGATCAGTCCGAGCCAGCGGATCGGGATCGGCGGCGCCGGGCAGCATATGAAGGCAGGGATCAGCCCCACGAGCGCCAGGGTCAGGTCGAAAGTCCATCCGTAGGCGGCGGTCGCTAAGGAGAGCAGGGTCCCCATGGGAAGCTCCGGGAGGGAAGGGGGGCGATGCCGGGCCCGTTGAAGCCGGAACCTTAGGCCGAAGGCGGCGGGCAACCGGATCGGGCAGGGCGCCGAAGGGCATCAACAGCGGAAGGGCCCACGGGGTTCCAGAGCATAACGGCCTCTTCGACGGGCCGGCCCGCCGCCCGCTCCAGGCGGAGCACCTGGGCCGGATCATACGGGTTGCCGCCGGTGAGGCGCAGCCGGCCAGCCGCCCCGTATTCAACGAAGTCGTCCAGGCGAATGAAGGATGGAGAGGTCAGGATCCGCTCGGAGAGCGCAAAGCGCATGGCGCCCGCAGCGATCAGCAAAGGCCATCGCATGACCCAATAGACCGTTCCCCGCATGATCCGTGCTCCTCCCCGGATCATGGCCATGATTTCAATTCGACCTTATAGCCCTGAGAGATAAGATGGCGGATGAAATCCTTTCTCGCAAAGGCAATGATCGTAATCCCCTTTCTCTGGATTTCGACAAGCTGGTAGAGGTCTTCGAACATTCTGGAGGTCAGCAGGTTATACAAAACTTGTTGGTTGAACTGGAAATCCCTGAGGAACAGTTGCCATCCGTATCCGTCCGTATGATCGTAAGGCAGGAGGAGCTCAGGGGGATCTCGGAAGAGCACCTCCGGGTTGAATGCCACATGACCAGGCACGGAGCCCGGATGCCATCGACGGCTGTGCGCCATCTCCCGATGGTTCAGTCCCATAAGATCCAGCACAGGCCCTTCATAATCGAGACGGAATCGACCGGCCGTGACGATGCCAACCCGTGGCGGTGCAGGGGCGAAGAGAAGATTCATCCGATGGGCCAGCAAGCTTTTCTCTCGTGGGAGGTAAAACTCGAACCGCATTTGCATCTTATGCCATTCAGGCAATGAAACAATTGGTGTGGATGGCGAGATATTCCATCGAGAGAGGCACAAATTCAGCCAATTGTCTGTATTGATGAAGGGGAGAAGCAAGCAGAGGCAAAACGTGAGCACACGAAATCTGTAAGGGATGGGGAGCAGGTTTGCCTGCAGATCCCCAAGGGCGATCAGGAGGAGACCGAGGATCGGCCATATCGGCTGATAGAAGCGTGCCATAGGAAAATGGTCGGCGCCGGTCATCAGAGGGATGGAAACACCCAGCAGTGCCAACCCGGTCATGTGGAAAAGACGGATCAGGGCTCCGGGTGGCTTCTCTCTATCCGAGCCGCGAAGGGCGCTGATCAGGGTAGAAAGGTGGCGAAGGATGGTATGAACACCCCAGAGCAGGGCAGTGAGACCCATCCAGTAGGTAATCCCAAACTTCAGAAAGTAAATCACGCCGCTTCGCAGCGCCTGTGCGGGTGGGACACGCTTGGCGTAGAACGTGTTGGGCAGGAAATCTCCAAACAGGCTAAGCCGCCATACGGTTAGAGCGATCAGGATGGCTCCACCGATCCCCAGCAGGGTGAGGGTCCGGCCCGTATTGATTTTGCGGCCTCGGGCGCGATGGTTGACGATGTCCAGCAGGATGAAGCCCAGCGCCCAGATCATTCCTTCTGGGCGGGACAGGATGAGAAAGGCAACCAATCCGCCTGCGATCCATGTAGGAAGGCCACGCCACAGGGCGATTGCCACGCTGGTCACCCCCAGCGAGAGGAGCACCGTATCCATCAGGCTGATGGTATTCCAGATCACAAAGCTGGGGATGCTCAGGATCCATATTCCGATAAAAAGGGTGGCGGGGGAAAGCCACCCCTTCTCGGTCCCTATGGTCCCAATCACCAGCCCCAGCAAGATTGCCGTCAGGGTGCAGGCCACAAGGAGCACCCCGCTTTCCATCGGGATCCCGAACAGGTATGTTCCCAGCATGGGAAGCAGCCATAGGGGCGATGTAAATCCCTCCACCGGCTGCTCGCCGGGGTTGTAAACGAGGCCGTAGCCCTCCACCGCATGCTTGGCGTAGACGGCGAAAATATAAGCATCGTCGATCCCAGGACCAGGAACATTCAGGCAGGCAAGGGCTATCTTTGTCGCAACTCCGATCGCAATAGCGGAGGCGAGGAAAGCGAGGCTCCATGGAAGGATTGCCCCTGGTATGGCTGGCGTTTCTTTTAGCGATTGTGGGTTGCTCGGCGTCGATTGAAGATATGCCCTGCGGAGCATCCGGTGATCTCCTATCGGGATTGAGCGTTCAAGGTGTCTGGCTGGAGCTTCGTTTGATACCCGGCGGCAGCGAGGGCTGGCAGCGTCCATTGTATCCCCCAGCCGAGGTAGCGGACCATCAGGGCGGTGAGGGGCGCCCCGGGGAAAAAGGCCAGCCAGACCAGGGCGAAGGCGGCCCGCAGGGCCGGGCGGGCGGCAGGGGCATGCTCCCAGAGCAGAAGGGCCGGGAGCAGGAGGATGGCCCAGTCGTAGATCATGGCGTGGGGCGTTAGATACAGGGTAAGGGCCACCGCGGCCGCGAACCGCCGGGCATCCGCGCGATGGCGGCGCCAGAACCGGAGAACGACCCCGGTCGCGAGGAGGGCAGAGAGGAGCGCGAGGGCGTCCGTTAGGCGGGGATGCCCCGGCAGCAGCAGCCGCCAGAACCCCCGCGGGCTGTGCAGATGCCACAGCGGGAACTCCTTCCAGGACGGAAGATCCGGGTAAAGGTTCAGGGCGAAACGCCCATAGGCGGCTGTCGCTTCCGGCAACAGCGCCCCGGAGAGGGTCAGCAGTGCAGCCCCGGTCAGGCCCAGCCCGAACAGGGCCCGCCATCCGCGAGGGCCTTCCATCCCCCAGAGAAGCAGAAGCCCCAGGAGCAGGTGGGGCTTATACAGCAGCAGGCCGGAGAGGGCCCCGGCGGCCAGCGATCGGTTCCGCCGCCACATGATCCAGACCCCGGTGAGGAGGGCCAAGCTGAGGAGCCCGTTCTGCCCGAAGCTGACGGAGGCGAACACCGGGAGGAAGGTGAGGGACCACCCCATGGCCTTCCCGAAGGCGCTGGGGGGGCTGAGGGCCCGGAGGCTGAGGGCGAGCAGCAGGAGCTGCATGGCGCTCCAGAGGGCGAAGCTGACCGGGTAAGGGAGAAGGGAAAGGGGCACGAAGAGAAGGGCGAGGAAGGGCGGGTTCAGGAAGGCATGGTAGGCGGGAAGGGAAGGCCCGAGGATCGCCCGCTCGGCGGCGAGCTGGGCCTCCGGGTCATAGAGGCGGGCCGCTTGCCCGTGGCGGATCATCCACCCGGCGGCGTAGAACTCCAGGTAATCCGTCCCGATCACCTGGCCCGCGAGGTCCAGGCCCCCCGAGCCCCCGAGCAGGCTCAGAAGCCATCCCCCCCACAGGGCGGCCCCGGCGATCCACGCGTATCGCATGCGGGCAGGGGTCAGAAGCCGGGTCATCGGGGACGATCCTCCCACGGGCGGAGTGACAGAACGCCCTCCCGGGCCATCGCGATCCCTACCCCGAGGGGAAGCAGTGCCGGGAGGGCCAGGCGGGTGAGGGCGCCGAGGGCGGAAAAGACGAGCGCGCCCAGGTAAACCCCGATGGCCGTCCGGAGCAGCCGGCGGGAAGGGCCTCTGGCCGCCCAGAGCGTCATGGCGGGCGCAAGCAGCATCAGATCATGCAGCAGCGCATACGGAAAGGCCAGAAGCGGGTAAAGGATAGCCAGCACCCAGGCGGGAGCCTGTCGTTCCCAGGGCTGGTTTCGCAGAGAAGCGGCGATATGGGCGAGCCCCAACCCCAGCAGCAGGAGCCCGAGGGCGGAAGCCGCTTGCAGGGCCAGGCGGGCGCTGGGCGGCAGAAGGGTGGCGAGCAGGCCATACGGGGTGATGAGGGCGAAAGCCGGGAAGCCCTTCACCCACGGAAACGATAGCACAAGGGAACTTTGAGCCAGGTATTTCCCATAAAGCGGACCCCCTCCGGTCAGGAGGCTGAGCCCGAGCCACAGGAGGGTCGTCGCCCCGAAAGCGGCCAGAGCCCGCCATTCTTTCCAGGCCATCCAGAGGATGAGAAACCCGAGGACGAACTGGGGCTTGTAAAGCATCAGCCCGGCGATCAAGCCGGCCAGGCCGGGCCGTCGGGCCCGGCTGTTGATCAGCAGCCAGGTGACCAGCCAGAGGGTAAGACCATGGTTTTGTCCCACCCGCCAGCCGGCCATAAAAGGGAAAAAAGAGAGCAAAAGGACGGAGATGGGCGGGAAGGAGCGAGCGGCCTGGCGGATCTCCTCCGGGAGGAGTCTTCGAAGCCCCGTAGCGGCGTGCAGCGTCCACGCCAGGGTGAGCCCGTTCCACAGGGCAAAGGCGATGGGCAGGGGCAGGAGCGTGAGCAGGCTGCAGGCCATGGCGACATAAGGCGGGCTGATGAACGGGTTCAGGCCCGGATACGGGGTGGGCGCGATCAGGGCGGCCTGGATCCCGGCCTGGGCCTCCGGATCATACAGGCGTGCCGGGTGGTGACGATAAAGGAGTCCTGCCCCATAGAGGGTGATGAAATCACTGCCCAGGATCGGGCCCAGCCCTCCCTGCCAGCCCCGGCGCGTGAGGATCTCTCCGATCCACACCCCCCACAGGGCGGCGCCGATCAGCCACGGATACACGCGCAGGCGTCTTCGGTTCACCGGGTCATCTCCCCGGTGGCGTTCTGGATTTCCATGCAGGTCAGGCGCAGGATCTCCACGTCCTCATCGGCATACACCGGGTGGGCGCAGCGAGGGGCGAAACGGATTCGAAGGAAGTCCTCACTGCGCTGCACCCAGCCCTCCGGGTCGTGGTTCAATAGCCATTTTAGGATGCCATGATGGATCCAGAGGGGGGTGATCCCCATGGCCTCCAGGCGACGGGCTACCGCCTCGGGATCGAAACCCGCGGCCCATACGCTGCGCGCCCAGGTGAAGTGATCGGCCTCCGGGAAGCAGCCGTCTGGACAGTAGTAGTGGCGCGTGTCGCCGATCAGCAGGATCCGTTCCTCCGGCTTTAGATGGGATTGGACCCACTCCATCCCCCGGTAGCCGCTGAGAGCTCGGCGCAGGAAATCCGCCCGGCTTTCCATCCCCAGGGCTACGGCCCACGGACGGGAAATGAGCATGTTGAGCTCCCCTGCTGCCACGAGGAGGGCCAGCAGAGCCAGCAATCCCCGGGTCATCGCCCACGTGCTGAGGCGATGCCATCGATTCTGGCTTGAGCATGCGGATAGCGCGGCGGCGATCCCGATGCCCCAGAGCGCCAGCGCAGAAAGCGAATTCCCGGCGGCCCGAGAGCCCACAAGAAGGCGCGCGCCCCCACAAGCCCGATCACCTCCACGGGCAACCACCGCGTAAACAGCATGCTGATCAGCAACCCCAGAGGTGCCATCCAGGGCAAGCTTACAGAATCTATTCGCTCGGGTGCAAATAGCGCCCACACAAAAAATATGGCCCTGCCCAGCCCGGTTGCTTTCTTTGAATTTGTATATTCTTGATATAGGTAACTCCTGAAATTAACCCCTGTATCGTTCGATCTTAGCCATGCTGGAAATAGAGGGGTTCCAAACCAGAGGGCGTTCTTTAAATACCCGGGGGCGGCCAGGATCAGCGGTAGGATCAGAGAGGATATTAGCCTCCTCACCCGACCTGGGATGCCCATGGGGAAACCCCGCCAGATCCAGAAGGCGACCCCTGTGGCCAGAATGGGCAGTGAGGAGAACTTGGATCCAATGGCCAGCCCTGTCCAGATCCCCGCGGCCATGAGCCATCCCGGTTCCTGGCCCTTCGAGGCCCGGAGCAGGGCGCTGAGAGCCATCAGTTCCAGACAGGCGGCGGCGACGTCGGCCAGGGCAGCGGGCATGAGCCGGAAGGTCAGGGCGGGCATGGTCAGCATGAACGCGGGGGCTACCCAGGCCCATTCCTCCGCATATGGCCGGGCCAGACCCAGGGTGAGGCCCAGGAAAGCGAGGCCGAAGGTCCAGTGCAGGAGCTGGGGGGCGATGTCATCGCCCAGGGCCAGGGGGATGGCATACAGCATGCTGGTCCCAAAGGCGTAGTTAGCTGGCCAGTTGTGGAAATCCGGGTAGATCCGGCCGGCTTCCAGGAACCGCCGGGGCGCTTCCAGGTGATACCACAGGGCATCATACGCGGTGGGCGAGGTCAGTGCGATCAGGAAGCGAAATCCCAGCAGGGTGGCCATCAGCCAGCCTGCCCATCGCGCCGTCCGTGAGGACCCCATGAGGGAAGCGGGCGCGCTTTGGAGCGCTCGGATCGCTTGCCAGGCGCTTGCTGCCATATCCGGAGCAAGCCAGAAGGCCATGCCCAGGATCAGCCCGGCGATAACCGGCCGGTGAAACAGCCCCAGCCATCCCAGCGCATATGCTGGATATCCGATGAGGATCAACCCGGTGGGCGCGCTCCAGAGCAACCGCTCTCCATCAGACAATCTGGACAGCCGCAGCCATCGGAGCACTCGCTCTCCCAGCGCAGCCCCCAGCAGGGTGAGATATCCCCAGAGCAGGAGCGTGAAAGCGGTGTCGGCCAGCGCAGGCAGACCCGTGAGGGTGGATGGGGTCGGGGGAAGAGGACGGTGGAGGCCCCACACGACCAGGGTGATCCCTAAGAGCATGAGCAATATGGAAGTCTGAAGGCGGAGTCCGAGAACGAGCTTCATTGCTCCCCTCCCAACCGGTTACGCTGTTGAAGCTCCCGAGCAGCCCGGAAGAACAGTCCGAGGAGCAGCAGTCGCGTGGAGCCCAGGAGGAGGGATACAGTCATGTAAGGTGCGCTGATCGCCGTGATGGCGCCGTAACTGAGGGCGATGGTGAGCGGGATGATCGTAATCCTCAGCATCCATCGAGTCATCGGTCGAAGCCGATTCCCGTAGAGGGCAAGAGCCGTGATGGGGGCAAACAAATAGATATGATAGTTGATCCATGAGATCGGCCAGATGAGCAGCCCCAGGCTAAGCCAGAGACCACCCTCGACCAGTGACGGCTGCCCGCGTTGTTGCCGGGCCCATGCTCCAGCGAGGCTCAGCAGGAACGCAGCTCCTAGGATGGACAGCGGACGTGGGGAGAGAACGAACGCTGGATACAGAAGGCCATGGAACTGGACCCCCTTTTCATCCTGTATGGGAGGCCCTGCGAACGCCCATAGCCATGCCAGGAGCGAGTTGTTCGCCGGCATGAACATCTCCAGGGCCATCTGGTAATTCGTGAGATGTCGGAGCAGGAAACCCTCGCCCGTCGGCCCGACCCACAGGGTTCCCCAGAGTATGCTCGTGAATATCCCGATGGCGAGGCCCTCCACAAGAGGCCGTCCTGAGTTCCTCAACCACGGCACGGTTGCGAATATAGGGAAGCCTTTCAAGGCCGTCGCCCATCCGATCCAGAATCCTCCCCAACGCGGCCGGCCTCGTAGCAGCGCAATCCATCCGGCGTTCATCAGCGCCCATGTCAGGACATCGATGTTCCCCAGAAGCAGCACATGCCACATCGCCGGCCACATTCCGAGGGCAAATAGCACCGGAGCCGGCGAAACGCCCAGCGTCCGCGCGATCCGCCATCCTGTCCACCCGATGAGCATGAGGCTGATGGCGAGCCATATAGCATATGCGACATGCATGGGGAAAAGGGCCAGAACCCGGAAGAGAGGCAAGACGATGGGTTGATATAGCAACAAGGGAGCCGTGCGCTCCAAGCTGGGCGGCAATCGGAGTCCCAGGGTCGATCCGATCCGGATAGGCCATGATGGATCCGTGAAGGACCCTCCTTGCTGAAGAAAGCGGGCCAGAAAGTCATGCTGAAAGAAATCCACCGCTTGATAGGGGAACTCGCTGAGTTTGTAGCCCGCCAGGATGGCCTCCCAGCCGATGATAAGGCAGAGCAGGAACAGAAATGCCCATCGTCCCCATGGAATGCTGGTCTTCATGGATGTCTCCCGCCTGAAAAGAACGGTCGAATTGCCCATCCATACAGGACGAGATGAAGGATCATATATATCCGCCCGGCCAGGAAGCTGACCACCCCGCCCTCTGGCAGTGGAACCCGGAGGGCGTCCAGGAGGATCACCAGAAAGGGCAGGGTGGCGGGGATCAAGCTCCACGAGAGCCAGAGGCCCCGGGGAATCATCTCCCCGTGGATCGCGCGCAGAAGAGAGGGCATCAGGATCATGGCCGTATGCGGATGGGCATGCCACGAAGTGGTGAACGTAGCCGTCCAGGTCGCCAGCATGAGGCGATCATCCTCCCAGGCCTCTTTCTTCCCAGCCTTCCGCCAGGCGATCAGCACGGGGATTGCAGTCAGGATCATCGCCGCGCCGATCCCGGGCCAGAGGATCCAGGCCGGCAGGGTTCCCTGGAGCCATACGCCAAGGGCCCGCCAGTTCATCATGGTTTCCGCCCCCACCACGGCGGGGGCGAGAGCCGGATGAGGCCGGGCGAACCCGCTGATCCATCCCCACCATTCCCACAACCCCTGCGGGCCGCTCAGCCCGAGGGAGAGGGCCAGGATCAGGCATGCGGAGACCCCGAAGCCCGCGAGGGCAGCCCACTGGCCCGCCAGGGCAAGGCCGGGCAGCAGCAGGATCAGGGTCTGCGGCTTGAGGAGGAGCCATCCCAGCCAGAGGCCGCTTCGCAGATCGGCACGGGCTTCCCGGTGGATCTGAAATCGGGCGAGGCCGAGCAGCAGCCAGGCATTGACCTGACCCCACAGCAAGTTCATTAGGCTCGGATAGGAGAGGAGCATCACGGCCAGAAGCTTGTGGCGTTCAGGACCGGGGAAGGCCCGCAAAAAGGGGCGCAGGGCCAGGAGAGCAAGGAGCAGGCTGATCCCCGACCATGTGGCGAAGGCCATGGCTGGGGGCAGGGCAGTGAGGGGAAGGGCTAAAAGGACGAAGGCCGGCAGGAACACCATGGGGATGAACATGCACGGAGCCTCGGAACCGGCCATCCGGCAGAGGGCCTCCTGGTAGGGAAACGTGCGATCCGGGTCATAGATAGCGGCGAACCCGTTCTCCCGCGCTGCCTGAGCGGCAGCGTAGAGGGCCCGGAAATCGGCGCCGATGACTGGGAAAAGGCCGGCCAGGCGAAAGGCCCCAAGGAGATAAAGCGCTTCCAGGAGAGCCAAGGCGAAAATCAGCAGGTTGAGCGCTCTGTCCTTCCGACTGGTCACAGCGATCCTCCGCTGCCGATTATATAGTGCTCCGACATTCAGCCAATGCCCAGACTCCTATGCGGAGCAATGGGTCCGAAGTTCCCTAGAAGAGGAGGCAGTCGTTCCCGCCCGGTGGGAGTCGGATCACATATGGGCTACTGCATGTTGCCTCTTGATCTCAACCAGCAACCGGTGACGATCAATGCGATGGTCCCGAGGGTAACGCTCATGCTCGACCCGATGGTGAACCGTTCCGCCAGCCACAGACCGGGGAATGCGATCGCGATCCCTTCAAAGGCCTGCCTCATCATGGGTCGGGCCCCGGATGGAATCCGCAGGAAGCGATACACCAGAACCCCGGGCAAGGCGATCAGCAGGCCATCCTGGGGGTTCGCATGGGGGGAAAGGAAAAGGCCCATGGCGAAGGTGAGACCGAAACGGAGATCGAAATCCGGCTCCCCTGGGCGCCATGGGCTTCGCCAGAGCATGAGGGTGGCGAAGGCCCCAATAGCCAGACCGAGGGCCGAAAGCCCGTTCACCCACGCCCCCTTATCCCCCCCAATGGGGGGGTAAAGCCGGGCGAGGAGGCCTTTCAGGTTGATCATGACCTCGGGATCGATCCCATGTCGCCCGAAGGCTGCGGCCGCCTCTCTCAGCATCCGCAGGTAATCGATCCAGATCCCACTGCCCAGAATTGCCGCCGAGGCCGTGGCGAGCCCCAGGCCCGAAGCCAGGAAGACCGCCAGGGCTTTCCAGCGCCGCCCCGCGATCAGCAGCAGGGCCGGGAACAGCGCCGCCTGAGGATGCGCGCTCGCCAGAGCCAGGAAGAACCCTGCCCATCCCTCCCCGCCCTCCCGCAACGTCCGGTAGAACGCCCAGAGGGCCGCCAGGGTCCATATGGAGAACGTTCCGAGGAGCAGCGAGAGCAGGAAACCCGGAAGGGCCGCCACAGCGCTCACCGTGAGGGCACAGGCCGCTGCGCCCCACGGCCGGGCCCACCGGCTCAGATCCCACAGGAAACCCGCCCAGAGCAGCAGATTGAAAAGAGCCCAGATGGCAAAAGCTTTTTCCAGCGACATGGCGGCCAGCGGGCTCAGGGCAATGGCGACGAAAGGAGGACGATTATAGGGGAGAAGGCCGTTATAGAGGTGGCGCCCGCCGAGAATCTCCTGCTGACGTTGGGCCTGGGCCTCCCGGTGATATAGCGTGGCCCCCTGGCCTTCCCACACCATACGGGCGCCGGTGTAGTGCGCCGTGAAATCCGCCCGCCATATCTCCCCCCGCCCAAAGGCCATCAGGACCAGCCCGATGTATCCCAGGGCGAGGCCCAGGTGCACGGCCAGAACCAGCCGGGATATCGGTGGGATCTCGTTCAAGGTCCATGGACGCGTTATGGAACCCATGCTTCGAGCACATAAGGAATGATCGCGAAAAAGAGCGCCGGCATCTGAAGAGCTGGAAGGATACTCAGCCAGCGAGAGCGGATGCGCCCCAGGGCCAGGAAGGCCGGGAAGGCGATCCAGAGGTGGCGGGGCAATCCCATATAGGGATGGACGGGCCCGGTGTGGTAACTGAAGGCGGCGAGGGCGACCGCCAGGGTGTAAAGTCGTTCCCCCCCATCCATCCACCGCCAGGCCCGGAGGGTGAGGGCCACGAACCACGCGGCCAGGATCAGGTTGAGGACCAGATCGACATCGGGCTCCCGAACGAGTTTCCCCAGCGCCCGCCCCATGGCCTCCCACGGCCAGAGGAAGGCCTGGTGGGTGACCACCTGATTCGCGTGGGGCGAGAGGAGCAGGGCGTAGAGATACGCGTTGAACCCGTGTCCCGTCAGGGAAAGGCCATCGATCGCGGCGATCCGAACCAGGGACCATCCTCCCAGGGCCAGCAGGGGGAGGAGCAGAAACCCCGTATCCCGGAGGCGGCCCCCGACCTCCCGGAGGGACCACGCGAGGGGGAGGAGAAGGAAGATCCCCTGAGGGCGTGTGAGGGTCGCCAGGGCGGCGAGAAGGCCGGCGAGTCCCCAGCGCCGCTCCTGGGCCGCGCCGATGCTCCCGATGGCGAGAAGCAGAAAGAGGGCCTCGGAATAGGGGGCGAAGAGCACGAAGCCGGTCGGGAACAGCATAAAGGCCAGCGTCGCCCGTCGCGCCCGGGCGGGCTCCATTCCCCGACGGGCCGCGCTCTCGAAGAGCAGGACCGCTCCCAGGCCGGCGGCAAGGCTGATCAGCGTGAGGGCCACCATCGGGGGGAGGCCGAGCCGGACCAGCGGCATGGCCAGCAGCGGGTAAAGGGGGTAGAACTGCGTGGTGCCGTCCCCCGCGCGATAACCCCCCGTCGCGATCCGGGCATACCAGTGGGCGTCCCACCGGGCCCATGGCGCGATCAGGACCCGCTCGAGCCAGAGGGGGAAGGGGGCGACGGGCGGCCAGGCCGGCAGCGCGCGCTCCAGGGGAGTCAGCGGCCGCAGCGGGGAGAGCCACGCCGCCTCGATGCGCGTCAGGATCAGCACCAGCGCCCAGATGCCGATCATGGAAATGTCCCCTCGGTCTCCGCGACGTCCCGGCGCCCCTATTTCGGCGGCCGCCGATACCGACGGCGCAAGCTCTCGATGGGGGCGCCCCGCACCTCGATGTGAACCCCCTGGCCGATCCCCGCCCAGATCCCCAGGGCGAGATGCTCGATCTCCTCCGGGTCGAAGCCCATCAGCCGGGCGCCTATCACATCCACAGCCAGCGGGTCCTTCCCGACGGCCAGCACGCCGTGGGGCACCGGCGTCCCGAACAGCGGGCCATCCCCTTCCATCCCCACGATGCCATCGATCACGCTCACCACCGGCGGCAGCGCCTGCTTCAACCCCAGGATGCTGGGGGTGATGCCGTTGACGTGCAGCATGTTCTTCGGCCAGCCGTAGCGGATCCCCGGAACGACCCCGAACAGGTTCTTCAGGCTCAGGGTAACGCCGGCCCAGTGATGGGTCTTGAGTTTGGCGACGGAGATGATCAGGTCAGCCTCGACGACATGTCGGGGGAGCCATAGCCGCGATCGGCCCGGGAACCAGCCGTCCCGTGGAGGGACCGGCTGCGGGTCGTCATAGTTGAGATCGATGAAGGGAACACCCCGTCGGGCCAGGACATCCGCCAGGCCGCTCTGGGTCACGACCGGCCCGGCGTCCCGCCGGAACCCTGGTCCCTCGCCCACCACGATCTCCGCTGCCCCGCGGGCGCGCAGTCCATCGATCACCGCTCCGACCACCTCCGGGGCGGTGACCAGGGGCCGTCCCTCGATCCACTCGATGAGGTTCGGCTTCACCAGCACCCGCTTCCCGGCCACATCGGGCATGCCCGCCTCGTCCCACAGCGCTATCAGGGCATCCCGCAGCAGCGCCTCATCGTAAGAGAGAGAAGCCCCCAGGGCCACCGTCGCCGGCGGCTCCACCCGCCGCCGCCAGCCCCGCAGCAGCCAGGTCAGGAACTGCCGCAGGCCCACCGGCCGGGTCCGGCGCTCGGCGAAGGCCAGCCCGCCCCCGATGCCGGCGATGAGCATCAGGCGCAGGAAGGCCCGTCGGGTCAGCCGCGGCGCAGCCATGGCCAGCCTCCCTGTAGCGCCAGCACGGTCAGCGCCGTCACATAGGGGTTTCCCTCCCAGCTCCCGTCTGGACCTTGCCGGGCGAAGAGATGTTGCAGGACCTCATGATCCTCGACCCCCAGCGCCGTGAGCGCCATGTGCCCAAGGGCCAGCGCCATGGTTCCCCCATCCCGATGCATCTCCGCGCGGAGCGCTTCCACATCTTCGGATCGGATTGCATCGGGCGCGATGGCTTGCAGGGCGAGAAGAACCCACGCCGTGGGGTGCGGGCGGGGCGGGAGGTAAGCCCCGAGCATGAACGGATTGCCGAAATTCCATCCCCCTCCCTGACAGCGCCGATCGATCAGGTAACGGATCGCCTCCTCCACGCGATCCCGGTGCGCCTCGATGCTCGAAGCCGCATGCATGGCCAGCAGGGCCAGCGCCGTGGGCTCCACCCAGGAAGCCTCGCCAGGCCGCCAGGGCCACCCGCGCAACGAGGGATCGATCCGCAGCATGCGGCGCACCTCGGCGGTCAGCTCATCGGCATGGATCCGGATGCTCGGAACATCTCGCAGCCACTGGATCCCCCGGGCGATCAGAGGGAGGCGGGGATCCAGGCGGGCCAGCGCGAGGACCGCCCAGGCGGTGCCCCAGTCGCTTTCAGATTCGTCGGGATCCATTCCCCATCCTCCATCCGGCCGCTGGGCCCGTTCCAGCCATGCCCGAGCCGGTGAGAGAGAAGGGCTTTCTGGAACATCCGCCAGGGCGAGGAGGACAGCCCCAGTGGGTTCGACCAGGGAACGACCGCGCGGGTGGTAGCCCCATCCCCCATCGACGTTCTGGGTGCCTTCCAGGAATCGATAGGCGGCTGCGAGGCGCATGGAATGTGCCGTGCTCCCCTGCTTTTCTGGAGCGGAAAAGAGGATCTTCAGACCCATAGGCTTTCTTGCCAACAATAATCCAAGCGGTCTTCTCTAAGCAAGATGAGAAGGAGGATGAGAGCAGAACGTCAAGCACGGTCCAGGGTGTTGGGTAGTCTCCCTCAATTTATCCTATGCCGGATCAAGGCGATTGGAGGGTGCAGATAGAACACACGCCAAGGGATTTTTGGAGTGTTAAAGAGCTGCGAATGACTCCTGTGGATCCTGCGATCATCAACACAAAATAGGGAGACTACCGGATGTGGAATCTACAAAAAGCGCCGGGGTCCTATCGGGCGGTTCCCAACAGGACCCCGGCGAGGCTAGAGGGAGAAGGGAGCTTACGATCCCTGCAGGGCGCTGGCGATCTGGGAGAACACCGTGCTGACCCGGGTGCCCAGCAAGCTGAGGATGACGATGACCACGACGGCGATGAGCACCAGGATCAGGGCATACTCCACCAGCCCCTGCCCCTTCTCCCGCAGCCACAGCCACGCCTGCAGCAACCGAACCATCGCACACCTCCGTGAGGTTAAATTTTTCTGACTATAGAATAGCGGAAAACAACTCGCTGGGCATAGGACTTTGGTCCTGGGATAGGGGTTCGGTGGATTGAGGATGGGCTGATCTCCCTCGAAGCGCTCCAGTCGGATCTTTCAGGGAGTTGGAGCCAGGGCCGGGCTTTACGATCCCTGCATCGTGCTGGCGATCTGGGAGAACACCTGGCTGACCTGAGTGCCCAGCAAGCTGAGGATGATGATGACCACGACGGCGATGAGCGCCAGGATCAGGGCATACTCCACCAGCCCCTGCCCCTTCTCCCGCAACCCCAGCCACGCCTGCAGCCACCGAACCATCGCACACCTCCTGTGCTCAATGGGGATCTCTATTCACCATACCGTATAGAAGAAAAGGTTAATCTGGGACTTTAGTAATAGGGTTATAGGTTTAAAAATGTTAACTATATGCGCGATATGTTATAAAATTATTACCAGTAAAGGGATGGAGAAGCGGAATCCGGGGGATGGGGGTTCGTGGGGGCGGCTCGTGATCCGGCCGTTTCCGGCGGGATGATGGGGTTGGGGAGAGATCGGCTGGGCCATGAGTCCGTCGGTCCGCTCCTTCGATATCGGAGTGTCCGGGGATTGGAGGCCGTCGGCGGCGTCTCTCAACCCTGAACCGCTTTCCTCCCTTTCACAGCCCGGGTTGTGGGAGGAAGGGAGAAGATCGGCCATCCGCTCTGGTTTACAATTACGCAGTGGGTCTTCCGGGTGGGACCCTAAGGGTCGGCCCCGGAGCCTCTCGGGCTCCCCGGGGAGGGACCCTTCCGCCATCCGGAAAGAGCGCCCAGCGGTCTCCGTCCTGTGGGTATGGCCATGGCGATCGCAAAGTTCCGGCGACCGGTCGTGATCGGAATCGCGGGAGGGACGGGCTCCGGCAAAACTACCGTGGCCGAGGCCATCGTGCGGCGCATCGGCCCGGAGTATATTGCCCTGATCCAGCAGGATAGCTACTATAAGGATCAGAGCCACCTTCCCATGGAAGAGCGGGCCCAGATCAACTATGATCACCCGGACAGCCTGGATACGGACCTCCTGATCCAGCACCTGAAGGAGCTGCTCAATGGGCGCCCCGTGGAGGTCCCGATTTACGATTTCACGACCTACACGCGAACGCCCTACACCCGGCGGGTGGAGCCCCGCCCCGTGATCCTGGTGGAGGGGATCCTGGTGTTCGTGGAGAAGGCGCTGCGGGACCTGTTCGATATCAAGATTTACGTGGATGCCGACCCGGATATCCGGTTCATCCGGCGGCTTCAACGGGATATCGCCGAGCGCGGGCGCACCATGGAATCGGTGATCCGGCAGTATCTTTCCACGGTCCGTCCCATGCATCTGGAGTTCGTCGAGCCCAGCAAGCGCTATGCGGATATCATCATCCCAGAGGGGGGCTTCAATACGGTGGCCCTCGATATGATCGTGGCCCGCATCCGGTCGATGCTCCAGGAGGCGGAGGGATGACCCCCATCGTCGTGGATGTCTCCCCCGCGGTCCACCATCGGGCCGGTCTGGGCCGTTATGCCGCCGAGTTGGTGAAGGCGCTGGCCCCCCTGCTGCCCGGCGATCTCGCCATCTTCTACCACGACGCGGGTCGTGCGGATCTCTTCCCGCCCCTGGACGTCCTCCCGGCTCGCCCTTGCCCGCTGCCGGCGAAGCCATGGCGTCTCCGGGTGATGCTGGCGGATTTTTTCCATCGCCCGATGGACGCCCTCATCGGCCCGGCGCGCCTCTTCCACGCGACGGATCATCTCCTCCCGCCGTTCCGTGCGCTCCCCGCGGTGTTCACATTGCACGACCTGATTTTCCGGCTGTATCCGGAAACCCACATGCCGCTGAACCGCTGGTTTCTCACGCTGATGATGCCCCGCTTCCTCCGGCGCGCTGACGCCATCATCGCCGTCTCCGAGTGCACCCGGCGGGATGCCATCCGCTGGTATCGCGTTCCGGAGGATCGGATCATGGTGATCTACGAAGGGGTGGATCCCCGTTTCCGCCCGGCGCCGCCGGAGGCCATCGCGGCCGTCCGAGCCCGATATGATCTGCCGGATCGCTTTATCCTCTACGTGGGGACGATCGAGCCCCGGAAGAACCTCCCGACGCTGTTCGCTGCTTATCGGATCATGCTGGAACGCTGGCCGGATCTGGGCCTGGTGGTGGGGGGGAAGCGCGGGTGGCTCACGAGGGGCACCTTCCGGGCCCTGCGGGATCTGGGGCTGGAGGGACGGGTTCGCTTCCTGGGCTATGTGCCGGATGAGGATCTCCCGGCTCTGTATTCCGCGGCCGCGGTTTTCGCCTTCCCTTCCCTGTATGAGGGCTTCGGCCTTCCGCCGCTGGAGGCGATGGCCTGCGGGACGCCCGTGGTGGTCTCGGATGCCTCATCGCTTCCGGAGATCGTGGGGGAAGCGGGCCTCCGGGTGCCCCCGGATCGCCCGGACGACTGGGCGGCCGCCCTGGCCACCGTGCTTTCCGATGCGACGCTTCGGGCGCGTCTTCGGGAAAGGGGCCTTCAACAGGCGGCCCGGTTCCGCTGGGCGGAGGCGGCGGAACGGACCGTGGAGGTCTATGAACGGGTGCTCCGATCCCGACGGACGGTGGAGGCTCTCCACGGGGGAGGGGCGCGAGTCCACGGACAATGGGCGCAAGGAGGATCTCGATGACCTGGTTTCAAGCGCTGATCCTGGGGATCATACAGGGGTTAACCGAATATCTTCCCGTCAGCAGCTCTGCCCATCTGGTCCTGGTGCCGTGGCTGCTGGGCTGGCGGAGCGACGAGCGGCTGGTCTTCCCCTTCGACGTGCTCGTGCATTGGGGCACCCTGGTCCCGGTTCTGATCTATTTCCGCCATGATCTGTGGGCGATCCTGGCAGGCGGATGGGCGGGCCTTCGCAAAGGCGTCCCGTTCGCCACCCCGGAGGGCCGCCTGGGCGGATGGATCCTCCTGGCCACGGTTCCGGCTGAGATTCTGGGGTTGCTCCTCAAACGATCGATCGAGGCGGTTTTCCTCCAGCCGGTCCTGGTTGGGGCTCTGTTGTTCGGCACGGCCGGGCTGTTGTGGCTGGGGGAGCGTTTGGGGCGGAGGGAACGGGATTTAGGGCGGATGACCGTGGGGGATGCGCTGGTGATCGGGTTCGCCCAGGCGCTTGCCCTGCTGCCGGGGATCTCTCGATCAGGGGCCACCATGGCCGCCGGGCTGGGGCGGGGGTTCCTTCGCCCGGAGGCCGCGCGGTTCAGTTTCCTGCTCAGCATACCCGCCCTCCTGGGAGCTGGCCTGGTGGCGCTGGGGGATCTTTACCGGATCGGGCTTCCCCCCGAGGCGATGACCCCCATCCTGATCGGTTTTCTCAGCGCGGCGCTTTCCGGTTACCTGGCGATCTGGGGACTGATGAAAATGGTCCGACGGCGATCGCTCCGACCGTTTGCCGTCTACTGTGCGGGCATAGGGGCTCTAACCCTGATGCTCTCCCTTCTTCGGGGATAGTCCGGCTGCTGGAATGAGAGATCTCCATAGCGTCTGGAGGGGGAGCAGGCCGCTCTGGATCGCCGCCTTCCGTCACCCGTGATGGAGCTTCGAAGGGTTTTTTCTTCCCGCTCTCATCGGTTTGACAAACCTGCCCGCCTGTGATAGGTTGGGAAACCGCGTGCCATTCATTCCGCTCACCTCCTGGGGGTCCGCGATGGCCCGGACGCGCACCGAGCGAATGATCGAGCGCTTGAAGGAGCTCCAGGCCAGCACGCCGGATATCGAGGCCTCTGCAGTGGTCAGCCTCGATGGATTGATTATGGCCTCTGCGCTCCCTGCCGATGTGGAAGAAGACCGTGTGTCGGCCATGTCGGCTGCCATGCTTTCCCTGGGCGAGCGGATCGCCAGCGAGCTGGGCCGCGGGGCGCTGGATCAGGTTTACATCCGCGGGGAGCGCGGCTATGTCGTGCTGATGGCCGTGGGCGAGGAAGCGGTGCTCACCGTGCTGGCCCGACCCCAGGCCAAGCTGGGGTTGCTGTTCCTGGATATGCGCCGGGCCGCGGAGGATCTGGCCCGGATCCTGGCTTCCTGAGCCCTGGACATCCGGAAGGCCCATGGGAGGGGCCCACGGCCCGAGGACGTTTCCCTTATCATCAATGAATCCCATTTTTCCGATGGGGAGGCAATGCCTTGAGCCAGCGGAAAAGCGGCCTGTATTATCCCAACAAGATCGCGCGGATTTTCCTGGAGGCGCTGGAGGAGGTGATGGGGAAGAACGGCCTGAACGCGGTTCTGAACCTGGCCCGTCTTCCTCATCTCATCGATAACTACCCGCCGGACAATCTGGAGCGGGGATTCGATTTCGCGGATTTCGCGGCCATCAATCAGGCGCTGGAAGAGATGTATGGCCCCCGTGGGGGCAGAGGGCTGGCCCTGCGGGGCGGGCGCGCCTCCTTCGCCCGGGGCCTTCAGGGCTTTGGGGCCCTGGCGGGCGTCAGCGACCTGGCCTTCCGTGTGCTGCCCCTCCAGGCCAAGTTGAAAATCGGCCTTCCGGCGATGGCCGGCATTTTCACCCAGTTCAGCGATCAGAAGAGCTATGTCACCGAGGAGGCCGACCGTTTCATCTATGTGATCGAGCGGTGTCCGGTGTGCTGGGGGCGCAAAACCGATCGCCCGGTCTGTTATGCGGCCATCGGCCTGCTTCAGGAGGGCCTGCGCTGGGTCAGCGGGGGGAAGGAGTTCCGGGTGGAGGAGATCTCCTGTATCGCGATGGGGGATGCCACCTGCTCGTTCGCGATTTACAAGGAGCCGATCGGCTGAGAGGAGCTACGGCGGGGCATGACGCTTCTCGGCGCGGGGGTGAGGATGAGCAGAGCCGCCACCATGCTGATCGTCGAGGATGAGCCGGAGACCGCCAGCCTGCTGGAGACGTATTTCCGGGCCCAGGGCTATCACGTGTTCACCGCTGCCTCCGGGGAGGAAGCGCTGTCGATGGCCCAGGCGCATCCGATCGATCTCATTGTGCTGGACATCCGGCTGCCGGATATCGATGGCTTTGAGGTCTTCCGGCAGCTGCGCGCCCATCGACGCACCCGGGAGATCCCGGTGATCTTCCTGACGGAGAGGCGGGAGCGGGAGAGCCGGCTGACGGGCCTGGAGATGGGCGCCCACGATTACATCCCGAAACCCTTCAGCCTTCAGGAGCTGCGGGCGCGCGTTCAGAACATCCTCCGCCGATCCCGGGCGGAGCCAGCCATCGACAGCCTCACCGGGCTGCCGGGCCGTCCGCTGATCCTGGATTATCTGAGGGAGCAGCTAGGACGATCCGACTGGGGAGCTTTGTTGATCGGCCTGCACGGGCTGGAGGCCTTCGGAGAGCGCTATGGGTTTGTGGCCCGGGATGACGCCATCCGCGCGGTGGGGCTCTTGCTGAGCGGGATCAATCATGAAAACGGGGATGCTTTCTTCCTTGGCCATGTAGGGGAAGGATGGTTCATCCTTATCGGGAGCCGCCATCAGGTCAGCGCCGTGGCCCCGCAGGCGATCGCCCGCCTCAAGAGCGCGTTGCCGTATTTCTACCCGCTGCAGGATATGGAAGAGAAACCCGCAGACCTCCCCCTCCTGGAGGTTGCCACGGCGAAGGTGGAGGGGACGGAAGGGCCCTTCCCCGATCCAGAGGCGGTGATCCGACACCTGCTGAAGGAGCGAGCACCGCTCCCTTAGGATAAACGCCGCCGGTGGGCAGTGCATGGCTTTCCCTGCGCATGGCCACCCGGGGAGGCCCTCGCCCCCTCGAACTTCCAGGTGGGCCCGTGTTGCGCCTTAAAGCCTCATTGGCCGATCCCGGCGGATGCCCTCGGAACCCAGGCAGGCGGATTCTGAAGGGGAATAGCTCTCCCTTGCCCTTGCGATCCTCAAGGGGATACTGTCTGGAATCTTACGCAAAGCACTTCTTGTGATAATAACGCATCCGGTTCCGCATCCCATCCTTAACCGGGAGCAGCTCGCTCAGCCGGATAGGCTGGCCACAACGGTAGCAGATCCGCCGCGTGATCACGTCAACGATCGGCTCGACCTTCTTTTCTTCCTGCTGGGTTTTCTTGGTGGCCTTCGCCATCGGCGTTTCCTCCGAAGGAAACAGGGTGGAGGACCCTTGGGGAACCCCTTCATCCCGTTCAGGCAGGGTGAAAATATGCCACGGGCTTTCCCCTTTGTCAAGCCGGAAGCGCGGATCCGGATCCTCTCGCCGCATCTGGATGACGCGGCGCTCTCTTGCGGGGGGACCCTTTATCGGTTGCGCCGGGAGGGCCACCCGGTGGAGGTGATCACCGTCTTCGCCGGGGATCCGGTTCTCCCGTTGCCCCCTTTCGCGCAGGCGCTGCATGAGTGCTGGGGAAGCGGGGAGGCGGCGATGGCCATGCGGCGGGCGGAGGATCGAGACGCCATGGCCCTCCTTCAGGCGATCCCGATCCACTGGCTGTTCCCGGATACCATCTACCGCCGGGATGCTCAGGGCCAGCCCCTCTGCCGGGGCCGGGAGGATCTGTTCCGCGCCCCGCATCCGGACGAGGCGATATGGATCGGACGCATTCAGGAAGCGCTGGCCGCCCTTTCATGGAATGCGGGGGATCTGCTGCTCGCCCCTCTGGCCCTGGGCGGTCACGTCGATCATCGCCTGGTCCGGATGGCTGTGGAAAGCTGGGAGCGCCCAGGGGTTCTGCGGGGGTTTTATGAGGATTTCCCCTACGCGGAGTGGGAGGGATTCTCCGGCCTTCCTGGAGCATCGTTCCATAGCGTGGAGCTGACGGAAGAAGATCTGGAGGTTAAAGCGCGGGCGATTCGGGCGTATCGCTCCCAGTGGCCCATCTTCTTCGCGGCCGAGGAAGAGATCCTGGCGCGCATCCGGACCTATGCGTTGCGGGTCGGGAAGGGCACCCCGGCGGAGCGCTTCTGGTTCCCGATGGGCTTCCCGCCCGTCGATCTATCCGGGGTCGCCTGAGCCTGGGACTTCCTTCTCCTATCGATCCGCCTGGGCCGGTGGCGAGGGGAGGGGGGTGCGTGGGAGGCCATAGTAGGCCTCCAGGATCTGGCGGGCCAGGGGAGCCGCGACGGCCGAGCCCTGGCCGCCGTGTTCCACCACCACTACGACCACCAGCTCCGGCTGGCTTGCCGGCGCATAGCATGCAAACCACGCGTGGGGCGGCCGCCCAGGGGTCGCCTCCGCCGTTCCGGTCTTCCCAGCGATCGGAAACGGCATCCCCCGAAAGACCCAGGTTGCGGTTCCCCGTGGGTGGGTGGTGACGCCGAGGAGGCCCTGGCGGATCACAGCCAGCGCCTCCTCCGAGATCGGCAGTCGCCCCTGCGCCTCTGGAGGGAAGGTCTCCTCGGGTTGCCCGGGCGCCGGGCCGATTCGAAGCACCAGCCGGGGCCGGTAGAGGATCCCCCCATTGGCCACCGCCGCCAGCATCCGCGCGATCTGGAGGGGAGTAACCAGGAGATCGCTCTGGCCGATGGCCATGTTCACCGCGTCCCCCACCGACCAGGGACGGCCGCCCTGTTGAGCGCGCCAGGCCGCATCCGGAACCAGTCCAGCCTCCTCCGACACGCCCCGAATGCCCGTCGGCGCTCCCAGCCCAAAGGCCCGCGCCATCCGCGGGACGATATCGGGATCCTGCTGGTAAAGGGCAAACCCGATCTGATAGAACGCGACATTGCAGGAGACGGTTAACGCCGTGGGAAGGTCCACCAGGCCGTGCCCGCTCCGAAGCCAGCACCACTTCCGGTAGCCCGGCCCCAGGCCGTCCCAGTATCCCGGATCCTGGAAGGTGCTGCCCGCGGTGAACCCGTGGGTGAGGGCGGCCGCCATCATCACGATCTTGAAGATCGAGCCCGGGGGATACAGGCCCTGGGTGGCCCGATTCAAAAACGCGCCGGGCGGGGGAGGCGGGCTGTTCGGCTCGAGCAGGGCGTTGGGATCGAAACCTGGACTGCTGACGAGGGCCAGGAGATCCCCATTCCGGGGATCCATCACCACGACGGCCCCCGTTCGATCCCCGAAGATCTCCTCCACCTGGGCCTGAAAGCCCCGTTTCAGGGTGGTGGTGATGGAGCGGCCGGGGACGAAGGGGCGCTCGGCGATGAGCCGGGGGGCGGCGTTCCCGGCTTTCGCCGGCTGGATGAGCAGGCGACCCCCATGGATCCCCGCGAGATAGGGCTCTCCCCACGCCTCTAGCCCCATCCGTCCGACCCATTCGTCCCCTCGATATCCCCGGCGCCGCCAGGCATCCAGCTCTTCGGCCGGGATCTTCCCCACGATCCCGACCGTCTGCGGGGCGACGCCGGCGTAGATCCGGCCGCTCCGGGGACGCAGCACCACCCCGGGCGTCGCCTCCAGATCCGGGGCGAAGGGCGCCAGGCGATCCGCGGGCAACGTTAGGATCGGCATATACCAGTCCGGACGGCCGGAGGCATAGCGGGATCGGATGGTTTCCGCCGGAAGCCCAGTCGCCCGGGCGAGCCGTTGCAGCAGGAGCCCCTCGTCGGTGATCTGCCCGGGCACCACGCCGATCTCCACCCACTCCCCCTGCACGGCCAGGCTCTGGCCCTCGCGGTCATAAAGATTCGCCCGCTCCGGGATGATGTATTCCACCTGGAATCGCTCTCCCTCCTCCAGCGCGGGCCAGAGCAGCGCATCCCGCCATATGAGCCGCCACCCCCCGGGGAGCAGCCGGAGCGCCAGGATCCCTTCCGCCTCCAGATCGCCGAACAGGGCCGTCTTCCAGCGGATCCGATAGCGGGCCTGAGCGGTTTCCCCATCCTGGATCAGGGCAAGGGGCTCGATCTCCACGGCCTGGACGCCGACCGTGTTCAGTGTATCCCGCCACAGGGCGCGAAGCTCTTCCCGGGACAGGGCGGCCTGAGAAGCCGGAGTCAGAAGAGCCCACAGGGCGTCCGGATCCTCGCGCCGCATCGCCTCCAGCGCGGCCGTGACGATCCCGGCCGGAGAGGGCAGGGGGGTGGGCGTGGGAGGCGCCGGCGTGGGAGTCCGATCCGACCGCAGAACAGCCCGGCACGCGCTCAGCCATCCGCCCAGCGCCGCGGGAAGCAACCGTATGAGAAAAGCTCGACGGGTCCATCCGTTCATCGCCGGAAGTGAGGCAGCGGGCCTATCCGGAGTGCGAAAGCCTTCCTCCGCGGAGAGGAAGGCGATGGATCCCTACATGGGTGGATCGTTCATTGAAAGCGGAAGGCCCGGCGGCTGCCGCAGGCGTTCCGGGGAGATCGAGAGGGAAAGCCCGGCCCGCAGCGCCAGGACCTTGATCGCCCGCCACAGCCCATGGCGGGTCAGCGGTTCTCCCCGGTGATTCAGCAGCAGCGCCCGGATCACCGGGTCGCGGATCAGCACCGGGCGGCCGGCGTCCAGATAGCGCTGGAGGCAGCGGGCGACGATTTCCGGCAGCTCGAGCCAGCGAGGGCCGCCGCGCCCGGGGATCCGCAGGCGTCCCCACGTCAGGTCCACATCCTCCACCGTCAGGGCAACGGCCTGCCCGGCCCGCAATCCCAGGTGACCGATGAGGGCCACGATCAGACGATCCCGCAACCCGAGAGGGGTCTCCGGGAGCGTCTCGGCCGTCTCCCACAGGCGTTGACGTTGATCCACCGAAAGAGGGAGACGGATTCCCCGTCGGGGGGAGTGCCATCGAAGGAGGATGGCCGGGTTCTCCTGGATCACCCCTTCGGTTTCCAGGAAGCGAAAAAACGCCCGAAGGGCGGCGACCTTCTGATTCCACGTGCTGGGGGACCATCCGCGCCGGGCCGTGGCGTCCTGGAGGAAGGCTTCCAGGAGCGGGGCGCGCGCCTCCGCCCACTGCGAGATCCCATGGCTGTTCAGGAAGCGGGCGAGGGAGGAAAGGGTGTAGCGATAGGCCTTCAGGGTGGAGGCGGAGACGGCCTCCGCCACCACCCACGCATCCAGGAAACGGAGGATCCAGAACTCCAGCGTCTCCTGGGAGGGATCCATGGTCCGGGTCCTTCCCGCTGCCATCATGGCGCATCGATGGATTTGGGAGCGTGGAGGAGGCAGGATGGAAGCCGCTGTTCTGTCCTTCCCCCATCTTTCCCGTCAGCGGCCTTCCCGGTCCCGGAACGCGCTCGCGGGAGGATGGGGAAGCCTGATGGCCGCACGGCTTTCAGGCGGGACGGCGATGGGTTCCCCACTCCGGCCCGGGGGGTCGATCCATCGGCTCGGAGCCGAGATCCTGGGCCCGCCCGCTCTCCCCCCGGGGGCCGATCAGCGGGATCAGTTGCATCAGGGCCTCCTCATCGTATTGCCGGTTCCCACATACATCACAGATGTAAGCGGGCATGTTCGGCACCACGATGAAGAGATCCCCGTGATAGCCGGCGTAAGTGATCCGGCGTGGCCGCATGTAACCGATCCGGCAGTTCGGGCACGGCCACATAGGAGCCTCCGTGAGCGCTGGGCTCATGCCTTCGGGCTATCGTCCCCCTCTGGGGGGAAGACGGACGGCAGCGCCTCCAGGATCGCGACGGTGGCGCTGGTCCCCAGGCGGCTGGCTCCCGCTTCCAGCATCGCGATGGCCTGCTCCGCCGTCCGGATGCCCCCCGCGGCCTTCACACCGATGGTGGGCCCTACCGCTCGGCGGAGCAAGGCGACATCCTCCACCGTGGCGCCGCCCGGCCCAAAGCCAGTGGAGGTCTTCACGAAATCCGCGCCCGCCTCCACCGTCAGGCGAGCAGCCAGGACTTTTTCCTCTGCGGTAAGCAGCGCGGTCTCCAGGATCACCTTGCAGAGGGCGCCGGCCGCATGGCACACCGCAGCCACCGCTTGCACGTCCGCCCGGACGGCGTCGATCTCCCCCGCTTTAAGCAGGCCGATGGGGAGGACCATATCGATCTCCCGGGCGCCCTGGCTGAGGGCCAGGGTCGCCTCGGCGACCTTGATCGCCGTGAGGCTGGCGCCCAGAGGGAATCCCACCACCGTCGCCACCTTCACCGGGGTTCCGGCCAGCCGGGCGGCGGCCCGCGCCACGTAAATCGGATTCACACATACCGCCGCGCAGCCGTAGCGCAGGGCTTCCTCGCACAGCCGATCGATGTCGCCCGGGGTGGCCTCCGGGCGGAGCAGCGTGTGATCGATCCGCGCCGCCAGCGCCTCCCGGGTCCAGGCCGTGCGGACGTTCACGGCGTCTCTCCCTGGAAAGGGTTCCGGATCAATCCCCATCGGGAAGGGGGCCAGTAGATCAGCCAGGCCTTCCCGATGATGGCCGACCGGGGAAGGGTTCCCCAGTTATGAGAATCATTCGAGGCGTTCCGGTTGTCGCCCAGGACGAAATACTCATCCGGCCCGAGGGTCACCGGCCCATAGGTGTAAACCATCGGGCCCCGGATGTAGGGCTCCTCCAGGGGACGGCCGTCGATGAACACCTTGCCGTCCCGGATGGCTACGGTCTCCCCGGGGAGGCCGATGACGCGCTTGATGAAATCCCGGGAAGGGTCGTGGGGGAAGCGGAAAACCACCACATCCCCTCGGCGGGGCTGGCCGAACCAGTAGCTGATTTTGCTGATCAGCACGTATTCCCCATCGTGCAGATTCGGCTCCATGCTGGAGCCTTCGATGCGGAAACGGGCGGTGGCGGTGTTCACCAGCGCCATAGCCACCAGCACGATCAGCGCGGTCTCGATCAATTCGCGCAGGAAAGCCAACAGAGGGTGGGCGCTCCGCTCCCGGACCGGTTCCGGCGGAAGCTCTGTGTGTTCGATGGGAAGTCCCATGGGATGCTCATCCATGCCCTTTCCTCCCTCCGGCGCATTATACGACGGCTTTCCTCGTCCTGCACAATCCAGGTTATAACGGTAGCGCAACGGCGGCTGGGTTCAGGGATGCGTTCCAAATACGCGCCGCCCCGAGCCTCCAGGAGGCAAAGGGAAAGTCCCTGGGGGCCGGGAGGCCAAGGAGCATCGTCGGATGGAGCCCTTTCCGGATCGCTTTGTCGAACGCATGCAGGCCTGGCTGGGGCCGGAGGCGGAGATCTTTCTCCAGGCGCTGGCTGGTCCCTATCGTGCCGGCCTTCGCGTGAATACATTAAAGATCGACCCGGCGGCGTTCCAGGCCCGCTCTCCCTTCCCCCTTTCGCCGGTCCCCTGGTGTCCGGAGGGCTTTGTCATCGAGGACCCGGAGGCCCGGCCGGGTCTCCATCCCTATCATGCGGCCGGGCTGTATTACCTCCAGGATCCCTCGGCGATGGCGGCGGCGGTCCTGCTGGATCCTCAGCCGGGGGAGTGGGTGCTGGATCTGGCGGCGGCCCCCGGCGGGAAGACCACCCACATCGCCGCGCGGATGCGCAACACGGGGGTCCTCGTGGCCAACGAGATCCAGCCCCGGCGGGCCTCGATCCTGGCGCTGAACGTTGAGCGCCTGGGGGTCATCCCCGCCATCCTGACCAATGAGTCCCCTCAGCGCCTGGCCGATCGGTGGGAAGGGCTGTTTGATCGCGTGCTGGTGGATGCGCCCTGTTCCGGCGAGGGGATGTTCGCCCGGGATCCGGAGGCGATCCGGGCCTGGAGCGTGGATCGGGTGCGCCGCTCGGCTGCCCTTCAGAAGGCGATCCTGTTCGAGGCCGCCCGGATGGTGCGTCCCGGGGGCTGGCTGCTCTATGCGACCTGCACCTTCGCCCCGGAGGAGAACGAAGGGGTGGTGGATGCGTTTCTGAAAGCGCATCCGGATTTCGATTTGGTGGATCCGCCGCGCCATCCGGCCTTCGATCGGGGACGGCCGGAGTGGATCGCAGGGGGCGATCCCCGGCTGGCCCGGGCGGTGCGGCTGTGGCCCCATCGCGGCCCAGGCCATGGGCACTTCTATGCCCTTTTCCGGCGCGCCGGGGAGGAACGCCCTTATCGGCCGAAGCCTGAAGGCGATCTCCCGGGCCGCGCCCGGCGGGCTCTCAAGGCGTTCTGGGAGGCCACCATCGCCCGACCGCTTCCAGACAGCGGGTTGATCCTGCAGGGAGATCAGATCTACTGGACGCCCATGGCCTCCGCGTTATGGCGAGGGCTTCGGGTGCTACGGCCCGGGTGGTGGTTGGGCCGGTTGCGAAAAGACCGGTTCGAGCCGGACCATGCTCTGGCGATGGCCCTGCGTCCCGAGGAGGTTCATCAGGCCATGGATCTGCCCCTGGAGGATCCTCGGGTCGCTGCCTATCTGCAGGGGCATCCGCTGGAGGGGCCGTGGGAGGAGGGATGGGTGCTGATCGCCCTGGAGGGGTTTCCGCTGGGCTGGGCCCGCGCCGAGCGAGGGCGTCTCAAGAACTTGTATCCCCGACACCTGCGGGCGATCGGATGGTGGGAGGTGGAAGCCCGCTAAGGAGATCCCACCTCCTCCACCGAGACCCCGATGGCCTCCAGCCAGGCTTTCAGGGCATGGGCATGATCGGCTCGCACCATCAGGGTGTGGGCGTCCAGCGGGCGGATCCACGGGGCCAGCTCCGGCTCATTCCCCAGCGCCTCCAGGATCTCCGGGCGATCCATCCGGAGCAGTAGGACATGTTCCCAGCGCGCGCGGGGCGGATGCTCGCTCCACGTCAGGAGGCGGGCCAGCAGCCAGGCCGGCAGGGGGCCGCGGTGAACCCGCTGCAGCCGTTGCAGGATCTGGGGAAGGGTCAGGCCGGCCGCCCGCCCGGCGCGCAGAGAAGCCTCGGTGATTCGAAATCCCTCCGGAATGCGTTCGGTGAACGGCTCGAGCAACCGCTCCACCCCAGGGTGCGGGAACGGGCCGGTCCAGCGGAGGATCCCCGGAGGCTCGGCGATCACCTGATGGCGCAGATCCTCCGGTCGGAACCCGGTCACCCAGGGGCGGATCCCCTGGAGACGCCACTGGGCTTCCAGATCCGGGAGCGGCTCTTCCGTCCACCCGATGGAATCCCTTAGCGGGCGGAGGCCAGGCCCCCCGGGGAGCGGTTCGCCCATGGTCCGGATCACGGTCACCCGCCGGTAGATCCGGATCTGGTGAAACCGTCGGTGCCAGTCCTCCAGGGACCGCCGGACGTTGGAAGGCAGGGGCTCGCCGCTGATCCCTTCCAGGAAGCGGATGATCCGCGGGATGTCCCATCCCTGCTGAAGTCCGCGGTAGATGGTCTCGCGGGAGATCTGATACACGGATATGGGATCCCCGGGGCTGGGATCCGCAAAGGTCTCCAGCGCTGCGAGAATGGATTCCGGCACCGGCTCGAAGACCAGGATGCGGAAATCGGGCTGGACGATCAGGCGACCCCCTTCCTCGGGGAGGGAGACCGGCTCCCCCACGCCCAGCATCCATGCGCCGAAGGGCGTAAGGCGCACGGCTTCCCATCGGCCGTCTGTATTCCCCCGATCCAGAAGGCCCAGCCAGTGCAGCGGCCACAGGGTTTCCGCCACCAGCCAGGCCTTCAGCCGGGCGGCCATCTCCCGGCCCGCCGGGGAAAGGGGTTCCGGCAGACGGACCGGCCGCTCCGGGAAGATCGCTGCGAGCAGGCGAGGAAGGGGAATCCAGGATCCGGGCTCCTGACGCAGAGCCTGTTCCACGCGAGCGCGCAGGGAACCCGGAGAGAGCATCCCGTTGTTGAGGAGATCCTCGGGGTCTTCGCCTTTCCATACACGGAAGGCGGCCAGGGCCCGATCAAGAGCCCCTTGCTCCCAAAACGGATGCCGCAGATCCAGCATCAGGGTCGCTCCATGCGTTCGGAGCACCCCCATTCGCTCCAGCAGTTGCTGAAGGAAAGCGAGATAAATGGATCCCTGAGCAGGATCCTCATGTCCCAGCCAGCGCTGCAGGTGCCGCACCCAGCGGATGGGTAGACGTCCTTCGCGGGTCAGGGTGATCTCGGGGAACCGTCGCAGGAAGCGGCCGAAGCGCCCCAGATCCCGTCCCAGCCGCAGAGGGGAAGCCGGGATCACAAGGGAAGGCGCTGGCGGCTCGGGATGGGGAAGGGCCTCGGCCACCTCAACCGGTAGAACGGCCTCCCCTTGGGGGAGTAGGGAGCGGATGGGGCGGCCGGCAGAGTGCCAGTAGATCAGGCCGGAGGCGGCGAGACGGACCGCGAGGGTTTCGAAAGGGGTCCCTGATGTGCCACCCCCCATGATCTCATATAAAATCAAAAAGGCCAGAGCCGGCATGGCGCCTCCGGCCCGGCGCAGCCCTTCGATCATGGCGCGGCCCTCCGGCGGGAGCTGAGCCCAGAGCGCCGCAAGGCGATCCGGGTCGCCGAGCCGGCCCGCCAGATCATCACCGACAGCGGGCAGCCCCTCCACGGGCCAGCCCTGCTGCTGGAGGATCTCCGCCAGCAACGCGGGCTCATAATAACGAATGACTTCCCGTAATCGCATGGCTGGAGCCCCTTCCCCTCCCCGTTTCGGGGAGGGGGGATTTTCGGGCTCCCCCTTCCCGACGAGGGAAGGGGGCCGGGGGGTTAGGTCTGATCCCCCGGGACCCTTGAGGGGGCGCGGGGGACCGATGACCAAAGTAAGGTCAGAAAATCTTAACGATATCGGTATGATGGAAGGGAACTCGATAGAATGCAGGACTCCGGGAAGAGGCGAACTTTATGGAAACCCAGCGGCTGGATCCCATACAAACCCCTTCCCTTCTGAGAGCAGGCGAGGTCCTGCAGGGACGATACCGCATTGAGCGGGTGCTCGGGACAGGAGGGATGAGCACCGTCTATCTGGCCCTGGACCTCCGCTTCTCCCCGGTACGGCGTCTCTGTGCGATCAAAGAAATGATCAGCCACATCCCGGATCCCCGGATGCGGGCGCTGGCGCAACAGAGCTTTGAGCGGGAAGCGGCCCTCCTGGCCACCCTCAGCCATCCCGCTATCCCCAAGATTTACGATTACTTTGTAGAAGGCGAGCGCAGTTATCTCGTCATGGAGTATATCCCAGGACAGGATCTGGAGACGCTTCTGCGGCGCACGGAGGGGATGCTGCCGGTGGAGGATGTGGTGAACTGGGCGCTCCAGATCTGCGATGTGCTCCATTATCTTCATTCCCAGCAGCCGCCCATCATCTTCCGGGATCTCAAGCCGTCCAATATTATGGTGGATCCCTACGGGCGGGTGTTCCTGGTGGATTTCGGGATCGCCAAGGTGTTCCAGGCCGGGCAGCGGGGGACGATGATCGGGACAGAGGGCTATAGCCCGCCAGAGCAATATCGAGGCGTGGCAGATCCCCGCACGGACATCTATGCCCTGGGGGCCACATTGCATCACCTGCTGACGCGTCAGGATCCGCGCCTGGAGCCCCCGTTCTCTTTTCACGAGCGCCCGATTCGCCGGATCAACCCGGCGGTCCCGGAGGCCATCGCCCAGGTGGTCATGCGCGCCCTGGAATACGATCCGGAGCGCCGGTTCCAATCGGCCCTGGAGATGAAACAGGCATTGCTGGCGGCGATGGGGATGCGGACGCCTGCGCATTCAATGGCCCCTCGGGAAGCTCCATCCAGGAGCGCGCCGTATCGGGTGAAGTGGACCTTCGTCTGCGAGGATGAGATCCGTTCCCGCCCGGTGGTCGCGGAGGGGATCGTCTTCGTGACCTCTTATGATCATAACGTCTATGCCCTCTCCGCAGAGGATGGAAGGCTCCTCTGGAAGTTTGCGACGGAGGGCGGCATCGGCGGCGCCGTGGCGGTCGCCTCGGATCGGGTGGTGGTGGGCTCGCTGGACCACCGGCTCTACGCCCTGCGGGCGAAGGATGGCGAGCTCCTGTGGGCGCTGGAGCTGGGCGGGCCGATCTATACGACGCCACGGATCGCCGCCGGCCTGGCTTTCCTGGGCGCCGATGATGGGATTTTCTACGCGGTGGATCTGGACAGCGGCCGGGTGGTCTGGAAGATGACCTTGAGCGCCCCGATCCGGTCATCGGCCGGCCTGTATGGGGAGACGCTGGTGATCGGCAGCGAGGACGGCGGGGTGTATGCCCTGGATCTCCAGGGTCGCCTTCGCTGGCAGTTCGTGGCCCGTCGGGGGGTGACCGCCTCGCCCTGGGTGGACGGGGAGCTGGTCGTGGTGGGATCGTGGGACTGGCACGTGTATGCGCTGGATGCCCGGACCGGGTGGGCGATCTGGCGGTTCCGGACCGGGAAGCCGGTGCTTTCCTCCCCCGTGGTCTCGGAAGGCGTGATCTATGTGGGATCGGCGGATGGCTTTCTCTATGCCTTGAATGCCCGGACGGGGAATCCGGTCTGGCGATTCCAGACCGGTGGGCAGGTGAATGCTCCTCCCCTGGTGCTGGAAGGCCGGGTCATAGTGGGAGCGACCGATGGCTGCCTGTATGTGATGGATGCGCGCAACGGGAATGCCCTCTGGTCCTTCCAGACCGGCGGTCCGATCGTCTCCGCCCCGGAGTGGTGGGAGGGGATTCTCTTGGTCACTTCCATGGATTATCGGGTTTACGCGTTAAGTCTTTAACGAGCAGCCCTGCCCTGTTCGGGGAGTAAACATCGGTCCGCGATCCCTTCAGGGGATGAGGTAAACCCTCGCCGGATAGGAGAATAGCCAAGGCATGAAATGGCTCAAGCGCCTTTTCCAGCGACCGGAAACCCGGGAGAGCGCCTCGTCAGTGCCCCCGGACGTCCAGAGGGATGTTCCCGGTTCCGGGCCGGGAACTCCGCCTTCTCCTGTGGAGGAACCGAGGGGAGGAACCCTGCCGCTTCCTCCCATGCCAGCCCAGCGGGCAGGGGGGTTTCGTCTTGGCTGGGCCACGGATCCGGGCCTGGTTCGGCCCAGCAATGAGGATGCGATTCTGATCATGCACTTCGCTTACCAGGGCTCCCGGGAGCTGTTGCCCCTGGGTCTGTTCCTGCTCGCGGATGGGATGGGAGGGCACCGGGGGGGCGAACAGGCCAGCGATCTGGCTGTCCGGGAGATCGCCCGTTATCTGACCACCCGCCTTCTGATCCCTCATCTGGCCCATCGGGGCCCAGACCTTCCGGTTAAAGAGTTGCTGGAGGAGGCGCTGCAGGCAGCCAATGCCCAGATCCTCCAGGCGGTGCCGGGGGGTGGGACAACCGTGGTGGGAGCGCTGGTGATCGGAGAGAGCGTGCATCTGATCCATGTGGGAGACAGCCGCGCGTATCTGGTCTGGCCGGATCGGCTGGAACAGCTCACGGAGGATCATTCTCTGGTCCAGCGGATGATCTCGTTGAAAGAGCTGAGCGAGGAGGAGGCCGCAGGGGTTCCGCGAAACGTCCTCTATCAGGCGCTGGGGCATCCCAGCCGATTGAATCCGGGCTATCGCCGCGTTTCCCTTCCCCAGGATGCGTGGTTGATGCTCTGCACGGACGGATTGTGGGGGGAGGTGCCGGAGGACCGGATCCTGCAGGTCATCTGGGAAAGCACCTCCCCGCATGAGGCGTGCCACCGGCTGGTTCAGGAAGCGAAGGCCGCGGGTGGCCACGATAACATCTCCGTGATCCTGATCGGGCGATGAGCGTTCACGACGAGTTCGTGGACTACTATGCGATCTTAGGCGTCTCCCCCTCCGCGAGCGTAGAGGAGATCAAAAAAGCATACCGGGCGCTGGCGCGGAAGGTCCATCCGGACGTGCGCCCTGAGGCGGGGACCTCTCTGTTGTTCCGCCTGGTCCACGAGGCATATTCCGTGCTATCGGATCCGGAGCAGCGGGCGGAATATGACCGGCGCTGGCAGACGCGGTGGGGTAGCCGGGGAGCGTTCCTCCGGTTCCGCCTTCTGCTGAGCTGTTCTGCTCTGCCTGTCCTCTCCACCTCGCAAATTCTCTATGCGCTGCTCACGATAGAGCCCTCCCGACCTCATCCGATCGCTCGCCAGCCGCTTCATCTCTGTCTGGTGATCGATCGTAGCAATTCGATGAAAGGGGAGCGGCTGGAGCAGGTGAAGGCCGCCGCGCTGGAACTGGCCGACCAGCTGGGGCCTGACGACCGCATGGCGGTGGTGGCCTTTCACAATCGGGCAGAGGTGATCTGGCCCTTGAGCCCAGGGGGGGAGCGTCACCGGCTTTCGATGCGGCTGGAAACACTGAGGGCGGAAGGAGGCACGGAGATCTACCAGGGACTGCTCCTGGGGTTCCAGGAGCTTTTCCGCGCCCGCCAGGCGGGTGTCCATTCCCACCTGATCCTCCTCACGGATGGCCGGACCTACGGGGATGAGGACCGATGCCGGACCCTGGCGGATCAGGCGCGGGAGGCTGGGATCGGCATCAGTGCCTTTGGGATCGGGGAGGACTGGAACGACGCCCTGCTCGATGAGATCGCTGCCCGCAGTGGGGGGGTCTCGGGCTACATTGCATCGCCGGGAGAGATCCGCCGGCGCTTTCTGGAGCATCTGTCTGGATTACAGGATCGTTACGCAGAGGACGTGCGGCTGATGGTGGAGCCCGCGGAGGGTGTGCTGGTGACGGCCCTTTACCAGGTCGCGCCGGAGCTTCGGGTCCCGCCGCGGGAGGATTCCCGCTGGTATCTGGGGGCTTTGCATGCCTCCCGCCCGATTCAAGCGTTGATCGAGTTCGCCCTCCCGCCGCTGGAGCCGGGTTTCCTGGAGGTGGCCCGGCTGAGGGCACAGGTTCGCATCCCGGGGAACCCGCCGCAACTCGATGAGGCCGAGCTCTCCATTCAGGCCCATGCTCTTCCCGAGGAGCCGCTGATGCCCTCCCCGCCCGAGCCGGTGCTGGAGGCCTTATCTCGCGTGGTGATCTATCAGATGCAGGAGCAGGCCTGGGTAGATGTTCAGGCTGGGAGATGGATGGAGGGTGCCCATAAGCTTCAACAAGTGGGCACCCGTTTGCTCGAGCTGGGAGTGAAGGACTTGGCGCGGGAAGCGCTGGTGGCGGCCACCCGCCTGCTGCGGGGCCACTCCGTTTCCAGAAGCCGGCAGCTGGCCTTAAAATACGGGACGCGGATGCTGATGCTTCCGCCGCCCGAGCCGGGAGGAACGCCATGATCGAATGTCCGCTATGTGGCCGGAAATACCCCGTCGGCGCGCTGTTCTGCCCGGAATGCGGGGTCTATCTGCTCACCGGCGGGCCGTTACGCACCGAGCCGCTCCCAGAGGGCGTATCCATTCCGGCGGAATGGCCGGCTGAATCCCCTTCAGTGGCGGATGCCGGTCCGCAGCGCCTGGTGCTTCAGGTGCTGAATTCCGGCCGCCGTGTGGTGATCCGTCCCGATCAGGAGGTCCTGGTGGGGCGGCTGGATGTGGGCCGGGGGATCTTCCCCCAGGTGGATCTGACGCCCGATGGGGGGCTGGAGGGTGGGGTTTCCCGACGTCACGCGCGTATCTTTTTTCATGGCGACCGATTCTATGTCGAGGATCTGGGGAGCACAAATGGAACATATCTAAACGGAAGCCGATTGGAGCCCTACTCCCCCCATCCGCTGGGGGATGGAGACGAGCTGCGTTTGGGGCAGATCTCCATCCGGGTGGGATTCCTGTAGCCCATCCATCCCGGATCGTTCGCGGAGCGGAGGCGAACACCAGCCTGGTATGGCTGTGAGAGGAGCATGCGATGGGGTATACGATCCTGATCCATCTGGTCAACGCGGATCCGATTCTGGCGGAGGTCGAGCGGCTACCGGAGCCTCAGGACCAGGTCCTGATCTGCACCAACATCCGCCTCCGGGATGGGAAGGAGGTGCATTACATCGACCCGGAGGCCGTGCAGGTGATCATCCCATGGCATCGGATCTCCTTCGTGGAAGTCCTGAGCTCGCGCGAAGAGGCCGAGATCATCAGCTTCGTGCGGGAGCGTTGAGATGGCGCCTATCCCTATCCGGCCCGAGACGTCGGAGCGCCGGCGGATCCTGATCGTGGATGATGAGGCGCGGGTGCGGCAGTTCATCCGCCTGAACCTGGAACTGGAAGGCTTCGAGGTCTTTGAGGCCTCCAATGGCCTGGAGGCCTTAGAGAAGGTCAAGGAGCTGCTCCCGGACCTGGTGATCCTGGACGTGATGATGCCGGAGCTGGATGGCTTTGAGACCCTGGCCATGATCCGGGAGGTGAGCGCGGTCCCGGTGATCATGCTCACCGTTCGAGCGGATGAAGCGGACAAGGTGCGGGGGCTGGAGCTGGGGGCGGATGATTACGTGACCAAGCCCTTTTCCCCTCGCGAGCTGGTGAGCCGAATCCGGGCGGTCCTGCGGCGGGTGGATACCCCGGCCACAGCCGGGGGAGCGATTCGGATCGATGATTACCTGACCATCGATTTCAACCGGCGGGTGGTCATCGCCGGGGGGAAGGAGATCAAGCTGCGGCCGACGGAGTGGCGGCTGCTGTATCACCTGGTGAATAACGCGGGCCGGACGCTGACCCATGAGAGCTTGCTGGCCAAGGTGTGGGGCTATGAATACCGGGATGAAACCCATTACCTCCGGCTGTATATCAATTATCTCCGTCAGAAGATCGAGCCGGACCCCTCGCAGCCGCGCTATATCCTGACTGAGCGAGGGGTGGGATACCGGTTTGTGGATTTCCGGGGCGGGGAGCTGGAGCGGCTCAAGCAACGGGCGGCGGAGCGTCCGGGGGCTTGACAGAGTTCACCCTCACGCGATTTTCCGGGATGAGGATGAGGAAATGGAGCGCCTGGATCGCATCGTTATTGATCCCGATAGAGGTTCGCGCGGCGAGGGATGTGTTATAATTAAATTGCGGGGCGTGGCGCAGCCAGGTTAGCGCACCACGTTTGGGACGTGGGGGTCGTCGGTTCGAATCCGACCGCCCCGACTGCATGCGGGCGTAGCTCAGAGGGTAGAGCGTCTGCCTTCCAAGCAGAAGGTCGCGGGTTCGAGTCCCGTCGCCCGCTCCTGGATAAGGAAGGGGCTTCTTGTGCTCTTTTGTTTGATCTGGTGGGCCCGTAGCTCAATGGCAGAGCAGCCGGCTCATAACCGGTCGGTTGCAGGTTCGAATCCTGCCGGGCCCACAATCTCCCCTGCAGGGAGGGGCCTGTTTCCCCAAACGCCTGGGGATCCGCCTGCCCAGTGAACCGTTGTCATCCATCATCGAGCGCGCCGCTTGGTTATGAGCGGCCTTTGATCAGAAGATGAGCGACAATGGGGCGGAAGTGAACGGGTTCTGGTCTGGAGATGGCGGGCCTCCATTTTTATCATAAGGGTGCATTCCCCACGCATACCTGGCTTTGCCAGGAGGTGGAGTGACGGAGAATGAGGCGGACGGCGTGGATTCTGACGGGTGCGGCGCTGGTCATTGGACTCGTGACGGTAGGGCTTGGGCTGGGCATCGTGCAACAGGCCACCCGGGTCACGGGTGAGCAGCTGGAGGTGCTGGTGGCCCAGAAAGAGGTGCCTCCGTTCACCGTCCTACGTCGAGACAACGTGGGGGAATATTTCCGGCGGGCCCGTCTGCCGGTCTACTACTTTAATCAATTGCAGGGTCTGGTGCGGGCGGGCGACGATCTGGACGGATGGGTGGTGATGGTTCCGATCCCGAAGGACTCGGTGCTGGCGTGGAGCATGTTGGATCGGAATTTGGGGTTGGAGCCGGGGCGGCGGGCGGTAGCGATCAGCGTGAATTCGGAGACCGGCCTGTCCGGTCTGATCCGACCGGGCAACCATGTGGATGTGCTGGTCTCCATGGAAGGAGGTGCCGATGGGGGCGGGCAGACCATGGTGATGCTGCAGAACGTCCGGGTTCTGGCGGTCAGCAGTTTGCTGCCACGGGAAGGGGAGCTGGTGGGGGCAACGGTTGGGCGGCTGCTGCCCAGCGGCCAGCTGGCGCCGGATATGGTAGTGATCCTGGATCTCAGCCTGGAAGATGCGGCCCGTCTGACCTACATGCGTAACTTTGCGAAGGAAATCCGATTCGTCCTGCGCCGATTTGGGGACGAACAGATCGAGAGCGTCCCGTTCATCAGGCGGGATCGCGCGATTGGGCCATGAGCTGGATCCTTGGATAGTCAGGGCACAATGCACGGATCGGTGGGGGGAATCCAGGATGGAGCAACGAGGGGATCTGATCCCGGTGGTTCTGATCACCAGCGATCCGGAGTGGGAAAAGGGGATCCGGGAGTTTCTGATAAACAGCGGGAGAGTACACCTGGTGCGGGTCTTCGCCAGCCCGGATCAGGCGGTTCAACTGCTGCCCCATGTGCGTCCCTCTCCGGAGATTGTGCTGCTAACGGAGAACGCCGGAGGGGTTCCGGAGCTGAGCACGTGCCGGCAGATCTCCCAGATGATGCCCCAGGCGGCGGTGATCCTGGTGGTGAGCGATACCCTCTTCGATGATCCGCGCTATCTACGGAGCGCCATGGCTTCGGGCGCTGACGATGTGCTGCGAATGACCCGCCCCATGCGCTTCCAGGGATGGATCGAGTCGATGGAGCGGGTTCGGGATTTGCTGCGGGCGCGCACGGTGGCCACCCGCCGCGAGACCGGACGGGTGGTGGCGGTGTTCAGCCTGAAGGGAGGCGTCGGGAAAACCACCCTGGCCCTGGGCCTGGCGGATCGCCTGGCCGCAGCGCCCCCCGAGCCCTCCCGCGTCGTCTATGTCGATCTCAACTGGCACGCGGGAATGACCGAGACGCTCGTCGGCCATCCGGCCTCTCGTTCATGGCTGGAGAGCCTGGATTTCCAGCAATGGTCCCCGGCCATTGTCGACGCCCTCATTACCCGGGCCCGTGAGGCGTTACGGTTCGACTTCCTGGCTGCCCCGCGTGAGGAGGATCACTACGGCATGTTGCGGGATCTCTTCCTCCTCCATCGCCTGCCCCCGGAGGAGGCGCCGGAGCTGGACCGCCTTGCCCGGCTGCTTTCCGATGGACGGGCGGTGGAAGACGAGATCCTGCAGGATGTGAACCGGCGATGTGTTCAGCACGCTCGGATCGAACACGCCCTGGCCACCGCTCTGCATCACCTTCTGATCAATCTCCGCGCCTATTACCGGTATGTCGTCCTCGATCTCCCTCCCTCCGCTGATTTCCTCACCCTCCTGGCCTTGCAGCGGGCGGATCGAATCGTTCTGGTGCTCACCCCCGATCTGGCGGCCCTGCAAGCGACCCATCTGGGCCTCGATCTCCTGCAGCGGAGCGCCATCCCCGGGGAGATCGGTGTAGTGTTGAACCGGGCTACCCGTCGTAGTGAGATCCGCCCGGATACTCTTCAGCGGTTGCTGCGTGGCATCAGCTGGCTGGCGGCGGTCCCGGAAGATCCCTGGATGGCTTGGGACCGGTCTCCGGGGGATGTGCTGCGACGGCCCGGGTTGCTGGAGGCGATCGGACGGATGGTGGATTATATGTTCCCCTCAACCCCGCCGGGAGAGGAGGCCAGCCGGAGGCGATCGATGGGGGCTTCCGGATCCCGGGCGGCTGAGGTGCGTTCATGAGAGCCCGGCGACGCGTCGGACCCTATCGGATCGAGAGCGAAGTCCAGCAGGGCAAGCTGGGGACCCTGTATCGCGCTCGGGATACGCAGGGGAATCTCCGGGCCCTGAAGGTTTTCCATTCCTTTCTGATTCAGGATCGGCCTGGGCTGGAGGAGGCTCTCCAGCATCTGGTGGAGCGCTTGCAACGGATCTCCCATCCCTATGTGGTGGTTCCTGTGGAAACAGGCTATGACCCGAACGAGGATGTGGTGTATGTGGTTTCCCCATGGATTGAGCGGGCGACGCCGATGGGGGCGATCCTGCAGCAGGAGGGGGGGCGTCTATCGTTCAGCCAGGTGGCCGAGTGCCTTTGGCGGACGCTTCTGGCGTTGCGGGTATTGAGCCAGGCCATCGGCCTCCATGGCTCCCTGAAGCTGAGCAATCTGGTCCGGGGTGAGAGGGGACGTTTCTATGTGACGGATCCGGGCCTGGCCCGGGCGGTGTATCGAACCCAGCCAGGGATCAGCCCCTGGGATGCCATCGGGACCTCGGATTATCTGCCTCCGGAGCTCATCGAGGGAGGTGAGGCGGGATCCGCTACGGATCTCTATGCCCTGGGGGCCATCGCCTACCATATGCTGGAGGGACGCCCCCTGTTTCCGTCCGATGATCCGGCTCGCTGTCGCGAGGCCCATCGCACCCAATCCCCTCCGCCGCTGCAGCGCTCCGATGTGCCTCCGGCTTTTCAGCGCTGGCTGCTGCAGCTCCTGTCCAAGAAGCCTCAGGATCGTTTTCAGGACCCAGCCGCTGCACTGGAGGCCCTGGCGGAGATCCTGTTGGAGCGGGGATGGGCCATGGACTTCTGGCGCGCTGAGGCGCAGGCCCTCCTCGAGCTTCGGGCGCTGGACCTGGCTGCAGAGCATGTCGAGCGTGTTCTTCAGGTCCAGCCCAATCATCCCGAAGCGCTGATGCTCAAGAGGGAGATCGAAGAGGCCCGCCTTCAGGAGGAGATCGGCCAGCGGCTGGAGCGGGCCCGTCAGCTTCTCCGGGAAGGGCAGCTGGAGGCCGCTCGGGAGGCTATCCGATGGGTCCTGCAGCGCGCGCCCCAGCATCCGGAGGCCGCCGCGCTTCGGGATCGGGTTGAAGAGATCCTGGCCCATCCGCCCGCGCTGGTGCTGCGCACCCGATCCGGGCGGGCCTTCCGCCTGGAGGGGGAGGGCATCATGGGTCGCTCCGGACAGGAAGGCCAGGGGCCGGAGGTGGATCTGGCCCCCGAGGATAGCGGGCGATATGTCTCCCGTCGCCATGCCCGTCTATGGTGGGAGAAAGGCGCCTGGTGGATTCAGATCTTCCCCGAGACGGTCAACACGACGTGGATGGACGGCGTTCCGATGGACCGGGGCCGGCCCTATCCGCTCCACGATGGCGTTCGGCTGCGCATCGGGAACGTGGAGCTCGAGGTGGCCTTTGAATATCCGAAATGAGGGGATGCATGAAGCGGATGCGCCGGTTGTGGATGGCCTTCATCCTGCCCTTGATCTCTCTGGGAGGGCTGGGCCTGTCGCTGAATCTCGGAGCTCCGGCCGCTCTGGCTCAGGGTGGCCTCCTGAAGGCCCAGCCCCACAGCGTGGACATCACCCGTTTCCCCACGGTGACGGTCTTCTTTCAGCTGGTGGATCTCTCAAGGGGGCTGCCTACCGCCCAGCGGGTGGAGGTCCGATCCGTGCGGGAGGATGGCCAGGAGATCCCATCGGGCGAATGGAAGCTCGATCTGGAGGATCGGGGGGCAGATATTGTGATCCTCCTGGATGCCAGCCAGAGCATTCTCAGCCCCCAATCCCGAGGCTATACCGGGGAACCCCGTCTGAGCGAGGCTCGAGAGTTTGTGTCCAAGGTGGCCCAGGGTAAGTCCGCTTCGTCCCGGATGGTGCTGATCGCCCCGGTTGGCGATCGGATCGATTTCATCGGCCCCCGGCAATTAACGAACAATGGCGGGGATGTCTCGAACGCTCTGCAGCAGTTTTCGTTCCCTCCGCGCCCCAAGGGAAAGGAGGCCACGCCCCTCTTCGATCTGCTCAGCCGCGCTGTGGAGATCCTGACGCAGCGGCCGGACGCTACAGGACGCCCCGGAGTCGTGATCGTATTGTCGGACGGCATTGATTTCCTGAGCGATCAGCAGGTGGTCGATGTCACCGGGCGCGCTATGGATAACCGCATCGTGGTCCATGCCGTTCAGATCGGGCCGGCCCAGGGGAAGGGCAGCGAGCGGGCCATGGAGAACATCCGTCGCATCGCCGGGCAGACCGGCGGGCAGGTTCTGATTTTCGGCCAGAGCGATCCGGAGCCCTTTTATCAATCCCTCAAGGCGTGGGCACAGGTTCAGACTCTGCACTACCGCTCTCGGGTCCGTCAGAGCGGGACGCACCAGATCGATCTGCAAATGGTTTCCGGCGGGCAACCCCTGGGCGTTTCGGCCAGCTATGCGATCCATCTGAGCCCGCCTCAGGTCGAGCTGGATTGGGAGGGCCGTTCCGAGGGTCGGGGAGGGGAGAGTTCCCCCATCCTGGTGAGTGAGACGCCCTCCCTTCCGCTCACGATCCGCATCCGATGGGCGGATTCGTATGAGCACGGGAACGTGGCGATCCGTCAGATTCGGATCGGGGAGAGCGTGGCGGGTTTTGAGAAGACCGGCGGACAGGTGGAAGGGGGCGCGGTCATCGTGCAGGGCATCGTGGACCTGAGTCAGGCTCCCCAGGGCATCTATCCGATCCGGGTGGATGTGGAAGATGGCCTGGGGTTGTCCGGCACCGGAGAAGGCCCGCTGATCCGCCAGCGGATCGTGCCCCCATCGCCGGCCGGGCGAGGATTGCTCGACGTCCTGCCGTTGGCCTCATGCGTGGTCGCTCTAGTCGCCCTGATGGTGGCGGCCATCGCGATCACCCGGGTGCCTCGCCTCCGGGAGGCCGCCGTCTCCATGACTCAGCCCGTCGTCCAGCGGATCAAGGAGGTCACCGAGCCTTTCTTCCCATCCGGAGCGGCCCGGGGATCCGAGCCCGCCCGGGCCTGGCTGGTCGTGGTGGAAGGGGAGGCGGAGCGGCGCACCATCCCCATCCGCAGCACGCACGTTCGTCTGGGGAGGGATGAAACCCTGGCTAATATCACCTTCACCGATCGTTCGGTCTCCCGTTTGCACTGTCGCATTGAGGAGGTAGAGGAGGGAGTTTTCTACATCTACGATGAAGGCAGCACCAGTGGCACCTATGTGAACTACGAGCAGGTTCCCATTAATGGGACCCGTCTCCAGGATGGGGATCTGATCAACCTGGGCCGGGTGCAGCTGCACTTCCAGCTGCGCCTGAATCAGCAGGAGATCCGTCCGCCCGGGCCTGCCTCGAAGCCGGAGGAGAAGAAAACCCAGGACGAGGGCAAAACCCAGCCGTTGCGGGAGGTGGATGATCGAACCCAGGTTTTCCATGAGCCCGGCGCTGGATGAGCGGCCCGGCGGGCTTCCCAGGATGTGCATCCGGGCTTTCCGCGAATCCGACCACGGAGGTGAAGATGCAAAGCGGTTCTCTGCCGCGCATCGATCATTTCGAGATCGAGCGCCCCCTCCACGAGGGCGGGATGGGGATCCTATACCTGGCCCGCGATACCCGGCGGGGCGCGTGGGTGGTCCTCAAGGTTTCCCGACAGGTGAAGCCCCGTGCCGATCACGACCGGGAGCGCACAGCCGCCGAACAGGCTTTCTACGAAGAGGCGCTCCAGGCGGGAGTATCTCCACGCCCGCGGGATCGCCCATCGGGATATCAAACCAAACAATATCCTGTTCCGACGGCCGGTTCAGGAGGGGATCGAGGCCGTGCTCGTGGATTTCGGCCTCGCCCAGCGCCAGCGGGCCCGAGGGCTGGAAGCGGGGACCTTGCTCTATATGGCTCCCGAGCAAATCGAGCAGGAAAGAGGGGGAACGGCTCGCCCGGATCCGCGGCCGGCGGATATTTATGCCCTGGGGGTGGTGCTGTATCGAATGGTGACCGGCCGCCTGCCTTTCGAGGGGCGGGATCGGGACCAGCTGACCAGCGCGATCCGCAAGAGCATGCCGACCCGCCCGTCGGTTCTCCGGAGGGAGATCCCGGCCCCGCTGGATGATCTGATCGCGGAGATGCTGGCCAAGGATCCCGATCGACGGCCGACAGCCTCCCTGGTGGCCCGCCGGCTGAACGAGGCGGTGCCATGGCACCGTCGTTTCATTGAGGAAGAGGGGGATCTCTCCCCGCGTCCCGCTTCACCCAGGCCAGCGACCTCACCATCCGGTTTCTCTCCCGTGTGGGGATTCATCACCCTGGCCCTGCTGGTTCTAACGGTGGTGGGCTGGGGCCTGTATCTCAGCAGTGGGCGGAGCATTCGCCTCTCCGAACCTACCGTCATGCCGACTCCCGCGGTGCGTGTAAGCCCCACCCCTCTGATTGTGACGGGGGGAGGGCAGGGGACGATGTCTACTCCAACGATCTCCATCCCATCGGGGCCCACTTCCACGCCGATTCCGAGCCCCACACGCTTGCCCACACCCACGCCGCTTCCTGTATCCACACCTTTGCCGACGCCATGAAGGCCCCAACCTCCCTTCGAGCCGAGCGGAGGGCATGCCAGCATAAGGGAAAGGAGGTTCAGGATGGCGGTTCGCATCCGTCCGAAGGACCCAGGGGCCAGGAAGCCCCATCGTCCCAGCCAGGTTCCTCCCGAGGCCCAGGCCCCCCGGATGTTTCAGGAAACCCATGCCGGGATGAGCGGGAAGAACAATGAGGACGCCGTGGAGACCGGAGTGGTTCCGGGCCCGAACGGGCGGCCGCGTTATGTGGCGATCGTGGCCGATGGCATCGGTGGCCACGCCTCCGGCGAGGTGGCCAGCCATATGGCCCTCCGCCATGTGATGGATTTCCTGAACTAGCATCCGATGGCTCCTCTGCCCCAGGCTCTGGTTCAGGCGGTGACCCGGGCCAACCAGGCGGTGTTTACGGAGAGCCAGAAGAAGGATCTCTGGAAGGGCATGGGCACCACTCTGACCATCGCGGTGGTGGAGGACGGCTGTCTGTATCTGGCTCACGTGGGCGACTCCCGGGCCTACCTCATCCGGGGGGAACGGATCGTGCAGCTCACAGTGGACCACACATGGGCTCAGGAAGCCATTGAGGCCGGCCGGCTGACCCCGGAGGAGGCTCGTACCCATCCCAATCGAAACGTCCTGAAACGCTATGTGGGCATCCAGCCGGAGGTGGAAGTGGATCTTCGGATCACGCCGCCGAACGGGGATGGTCCCCCAGATCCCCGCCATCAGCCCCTCGCCCTTCAGCCGGGCGATGTGGTCTTGCTGTGCACCGATGGGCTTCACGACCTGATCTCCGACGAGCGGATCCTGGAGATCGTCCGCACCCGTCCCGGAGATCAGGCGGTGAAGGCCTTGGTGGCGGCGGCCAATGCGGCGGGCGGCCCGGACAACATCTCGGTCGCTATGATCGAGCTGCCGGGGCGCAAAATCGCGCGTCCTCCCCTCCGGCTTTCTCTGCCTCCCCTGACGCTCCCAATGGCGGCGGGTGCCCTTGTCCTCGGTCTGGGTCTGATCCTGGCCTGGGCCTGGCTCTTCCGGGGAGGGTCAGGGGAGGAGGATGCTGGCGGATTTCGCCGTTCCCGCTCTGGAACGCCGATCGTCATCCAGGGCGGAGGGGCGACTTCCCATGCTCCGGTGATCGGTCCATCCGGGGAGCCGACCTCTACGCCCGTGCCCACTCCGACCCCATCGCCGACTCCAACCCCCCGGCCCTCGCCGACCTTCACCCGCACCCCCACGCCCACGTCGACCTTTACACCGACGCCTTCTCCGATGCCATCGGGTGGTGGCGGCGGTGGAGGCGGTGGGGGTGGCGGTGGCGGTGGAGGTGGAGGAAATCCCACCCCTTCCATTGGACCATAGATTCCGGGCCTTCCGGTGAGGAAACTCTCGGAGGGGTGACGATGAAGCATGGGGCCTGGTGCCGCTCCGCTTTCGAGGTGGAGGGGATGCGAACGGTGGGCGAGGATGTTTGAAAGCATGACCCGAGCCCTTGGATCGACCTCAGGATTCCGCCCTGTGGGGAGGCAGATGATGAGCGAGTTCCGTCGCGTGGGACGTCTCGTGGCGCTTCTTCTCTTCGGGTTCGTTTTGCTGATCGGAGTGGTGGCCCTGGGATCCACGCCCGCCCATGGGACGACATCGGATCCAGCCTTCGGGGGGATCACGGCGACCGCGTCGCTGCCCATCTCGGACACGCTTCCCGGCGTCGGGATCAGCCGGGCGATCTGGTTCTCGGGGGCCGGCGTGCTGACCTTCACTGTGGATCTGACAGGCACGCCTCCGCTGACCCTCACGGCGGGCCCGGCCTTCGAGTGGACTAACCTCCGGGTCTTCACCAGCCCCGGCTCTCCCGTCGCCTTCGCCATCACCTACACCGCCCAGCTCACCGATCCCCTCTTTTACACGGCGGTCCTCACGGCGGAAAGCAGCGCGCCAGGCCTGAACCGGGTCGCCCTCAATGTCCTGCCGGATATGGTCCCCCCGACGGTGACGCTGGACTCCGCCCTTCCTTCGCTGATCACGACGGCGTATCCCTCCCCTCTGGTGATGACGGGGACGGTCACCGACACGGCCCAGGTGGGGGCCGGTCGCATTCCGGGCTCCGGGGTTCAGTCCGTGCGGGTGCTCACGGCGACGGAAACCCCTGCTGTTCTGAATCCAGCCACGGGGATCTGGACCGCCACCTGGCCGCTGCCCGCCAGCGATCGGGTCACCCAAACGCTGCGGATCACCGCCGCGGATTTTCTGGGGAATGCTTCCTGGATCACCCGCGAAGCGGTGATCGATCGGCGGGGGCCGGCGATCACATGGATCTCGCCGATCGCCGGGGCGATCTTCACCCAGGCTCAGCTCCCGACCCCGATGGTGATCTCGGGAACCGCTTCGGATGCTTCCGGGGTTCAGGAGATCCGCGTGCTGACCGACACCGAATCCCTGGCCAGCTGGGATGGTTCGACCTGGCAGGCCTTGTGGAGCCTCCCTCCGGACCAGGACTGGGTCACCTACACCTTGCGGGTGACGGCTACGGATGGGGTGGGCAATTCCTCCACCGTGACCCGGTCCGTCGGCGTGGACACCCGGGCCCCGGAGGTCCCCCCGCTGTTCAGTCGCGTCCCTACTAACACCTGGACGCGGCTCCCGGATGGTCTCCCCATCACATGGACCGCCGTCTCCGACAATGCGGGCGTGTGGTATGAGGTGCAGCTTTCCGGAGATGCCTTCGACAGCCAGCTGACCCGCACCGCGGCCGTGACCTTCCCAGTGGGATCCGGAATCTACACGGTCACCCTGGGAACCCAAGATGGATGGGGGAACCGCCGGTCGGCGACCTCCCAGATCGGGCCGTTCAAAGTGGACAACACGCCGCCCTCGGTCTCTCTGGATCTTCCGGCCACGGCGTATCGCACGTTTCCGGTTACGATGACGGCCAGCGATAACCACAGCGGGATCGTCTCTTACACGGTTGCCTACACATGTGATGGATGTGCCGGCTGGACCGATTTTCTGACCGGCACCACATCCCCGCTGGGATCCATCGCGGTTTCGCGAATCTTCTCCGCGCCGGTTTTCTATTTCACCCAGACCCTGGTCTACACCTTCACCGCCCGGGTGGAGGATGCGGTGGGGAATATCGGCGCAGCCACGGGAACCGTTCGCGTTCGCCCCGCCGTGATCGCCCTCCCCCTGGTCCTGCGGAATTACTGCCCGCCGGTCACTATCGAAATCGAGCCCAATGATACGCGCAGCCAGGCCAATTGCATCCGGGTTCCGTCCACGGTTCAGGGGTATGCCAATGATCCGACGGATCAGTATGATTTCTTCCAGTTTTATATAGATACGACGGGGCCCATCACCTTAACGCTCCAGGTGCCATCTGGAGTGGATCTGGATCTGTATCTTCAGCATGAGTCGGATGTGGGCGTGCGATGGACGGCCTGGTCCAATCGAACGGGCGCGGGGGTCAATGAGCAGATCGTTTATCCGGTCGATGCCGCCCATCTCGGCCGGTTCTACGTGCTGGTCTATCGATACAGTGGGCTCAGCCCGTCCCCTTATTCTTTGACGGTCACGCGCTGAAACGGGAGGCTGGCGTCCCCCCACAGATGGTGTGGGCTCCTTTTCCGGGGTTCTTCTGGCGCGGGGGAAGAAGCCTGCTGGCCTTTCGAAGCTCCATCTCGCGATCTGTTCCGAAGAGGAGGAATCCGATGGCGGTCCTGGAGCGACTGGAAGCCGCGCGGCGGGGGGATGGCGCCCGGACGGAGGAGCGGTCCTCCCTGCGGGCCCTGGCCAAGCACTATCGGCGGCGCCTGATGGAGGAGAGGGATCTGGGCGCGCTGCTCCAGCTTCCTCGCTCGATCCTTCGGGCCCGCCTGGAGGCGATGCTGGCCCAGATGATCCGGGGGGAGGGGGAGATCCTTTCCCCTACGATGCAGGCCGAGATCGTCAACCTGATCCTGGATGAAACCGTCGGCCTCGGCCCTCTGGAGGCCTTGCTTCGCGACCCGCAGATTACGGAGATCATGGTCAACTGGCGGGCCCGGCCCGAGGAGGAAGGGCGGGCGGAGGTTTTCGTGGAGCGTTTCGGTCGCCTGGAGCGCCGGGAGGATGTGGAGTTCGAAGACCGGGAACACCTCCTTCATATCATAGATCGCATCCTTGCCCCTCTGGGACGGCGCCTCGACGAGAGCAACCCCCGGGTGGATGCCCGGCTGGCCGACGGGAGTCGGGTGGCCGCCGCCATTCCCCCCATCGCCGTGGATGGCCCGGTCCTGAGCATCCGGCGCTTTCGGGAACGGCCATTCACCATAGAGGATCTTATCGCCAACGGCACCCTCACCGAGACCATGGCCGCTTTCCTGAAGGCCGCTGTGCGGGCCCGCCTGAATATCCTGATCTCCGGGGGAACCGGGTCTGGCAAGACCACGCTTCTCAACGTGCTGGCCGGTTTTATCCCGCCCGAACAGCGAGTGATCACCATCGAGGATATCGCGGAGCTGCGCTTCTATGAGCAGCACCCCCACGTGGTGCGCCTGGAGGCCCGCCCTCCGAATGTGGAAGGAAAGGGCGAGATCACCATCCGGGACCTCGTCCGCCTTTCCCTGCGCATGCGGCCGGACCGGATCGTGGTGGGGGAAGTCCGGGGCGGCGAGGCCCTGGATATGCTCCAGGCGATGAACACCGGCCACGAGGGATCCATGACCACGGTGCATGCGAACTCTCCCCAGGAGGCCTTTTCCCGGCTGGAGACGATGGTCATGTGGGCGGAGGCGGCCCAGCAGCTCTCCTTGCGGGCGATCCGGGAGCAGCTGGCCACCATCGATCTGGTGGTCCAGATGGCCCGCCTGCCGGGCGGCGAGCGCAAGGTGGTGACCATTACGGAGGTCCAGGGATTGAAAGGAGATCAGCTGATCCTCAAGGATCTGTTCGTCTACTATCAGCTCGGCATCGATGAGATGGGGCGGGCCTACGGATATTTCACGCCCACTGGGGTGCGACCGCGTAGCCTGGGCCGCATGCGCCGCTGGGTCGATCCGGCGGAGGTGGATCGGATCGAGGCGGCCATGCGGGTGGATCCCCTGGAGGGGCGCCTGCCTCCCGATGTGCTGCGGGATCCTTCGGTCACCGAGATCATGATCAATGGCCCCCGCCAGGTGTTTGTGGAGCGTCAGGGCCAGCTGCAGCCGGTCTCTCCCGATCGCCTGAACATCCGGGATGAGCTGCAGCTGATGGAGATGGCGGCGGTGATGGCCGCCCACGCCGGCCGGCGCATCGATGAGAAGCGCCCTCTGGTGGATGCCCGGCTGCCGGATGGAAGCCGGGTGAACATCGTGTTGCCGCCGCTCTCCCTCAATGGACCGGTGATCACCATCCGCCGGTTCCGAAAGGAGCTGATCCACCCCGAGGATCTCATCCGTCGGGCCTCTCTGGAGCGCCGGATGGCCATCTTCCTGCGGCGGGCCGTGCAGGCCCGGCTGAACATCCTGGTCATCGGCGGCACCGGCAGCGGGAAGACCACCCTGCTTAACCTGCTGGCCTCTTATATTCCAGAGGAGGAGCGCCTCATCACCATCGAGGACACCGCAGAGCTCCGCCTGAACCGGCCCCACTGGGTCCGTCTGGAGACCCGCTCGGCCGATGAGTTCGGGGAAGGGGAGATCACCATCCGGGATCTGGTGATCAACGCCCTGCGGATGCGACCGGATCGGATCATCGTGGGGGAAGTGCGGGGCGGCGAGGCCCTGGACATGATTCAGGCCATCAACACCGGCCATCCCGGCTCCATGACCACCCTGCACGCCAACTCGCCGGAGGACGCCTTCGCCCGGCTGGAGACCATGCTGCGGATGGCCCGGGAGGGGGCCGATCTCCCGGAGGCCGCCCTCCGACGCATGATCTGCGCCTTCAACCTGGTGGTCCAGGTCGCTCGCCTGGTCGATGGCACCCGCAAGGTGATCCGGATCGATGAGGTGGTCGGGGTCCAGGAGAACCTGATCCGAACGGAGCCGATCTATGTGTTTCGACCGGTGGGGACAGCGGAAGATGAAGAGCGGGTGCGGGGTTATTTCGCGGCGACGGGGTATCGTCCGGCCCTCTGTCTGCGGCGCCTTGAGGAACATGGGGTGACTTGGTCGCCCGATCTGTTCGATCCTCAGCCGCGCATCTGGGTGGAAGGGGAGCGCTGGATCCAGGCGCCGGAGGAGGAGGCATGACCCGTTGACTCCTTGAGGGATGCGGGTTTTCCGCTGGAGGGCAAGGGCATCCCGTTGAGCTTTCAGCGGGAAGGTGAGCGATGAAGGCAGGGGAAGGGAAACGCTGGTGGCTGGACGAGAAGGGGCTGCAGACGCTGGAGTGGGTGGCGATCGGGCTGGTGATCCTGGCCCTGATGGGGGCGGTGGCCTTCTGGATCACTTATCGGGCTTCGGAGTCGACCGGGCGGACGGTGGGGGAGACGATTGCGCATTTCTTTGAGTGCGCGAAGCGGATGGACTGGGATTGCGCGCGGGAGGGGTTGGGGGGAACGGGGCGGGGGGAGACGCGACGCGATCTGGGGTGGTGTGTGAGGCATCCCCTGGATTGCTGGCGGGAGGTGGTGTGGCCGGGGATTCAACGGGGGGCCAAGGCGTTCTGGGAAGGCGTGAAGTGGGTGGGCCGCCAGATCGCGGAGGCCGGACGGCGGGCGTGGGCGTGGATAGTCCAGCAATGGAATACTTGGCTGAAAGGGGCCGTGGCCGGGTTGCTGGCCGCCGTTCTGATCATCGTGGGGATTATCGTGCTGGTCAGCCTGGGCCTCATTGGAGGGTGGGTGGCCATCGCGGCCGCGATCGTGGGGGCTGCCGTTGCGATCATCGCTGGTATCATGTCCCAGCTTTTGAATCCCTCCGGGAGCTTCTGGGCTTATTTCCGCAATGCCTTGGCCGTGGGCACTACCGTAGCGGGTCTGGTGATCAGCGCCGGGACGGCCATCGCAAAGGGGTTGGTGGTCAAGTGGCTTGCAAGTGGTGGGATACCAACCATCGTGAGTGCGATTTTGGATGCATATATGAATATTAATCAGCTGATATTAGATTTATCTTCTGGCAACTTGCAAGGCGTTTTGGCATGGTTTGGTGCAAGATTGATGAATGCCGGGATGACTTATTTAACATCCCTTGCCACATGGGGGCTGATGCAGAATTTGATTCCAGCCTGGCGAGCAGGGACACCCTATACGGCCGGCGAGTTGATTCGGCGCTATCGATGGCTGTTGCTTTCCCCAAAGGCTACTTTTGCGAATATTGTGGCTGTTGTTTCTGTCAGTAATTCTTGTTTATACTTGACCGGAGCTTTAACTGGTCAAAGTATAGGGATAGAAGAGTATATTTCTAATACTATATTTGTTGGTTTTCTAGTTATTGGTTTCGAGATTGGAAAAGCCCTTGGATTAAATGAATATATTTCAGAATTTAGTCAGCAAATTTCTCAGAAATGGACGTCAGATACCATAAAATCAATGATAGGCAAGAAGTAATCACCATCTGCGAATTTTTGGCTTCGAGCCTGTAAGGAGGTGCCCATGATCTCCCCCAATCGGACCGAGGTGATGTGGTTTGCCCTGGGCCTGGTGTGGTTTGTCCTGGTGGGCCCTCTCTTGATCGGGCTATTGATGCAGTTGGGCTTATGGCCGAAGCTGTCGTTTTGGATCGCATTCATCTATGTTCTGATTTGGATTTTGCTGGCGGGGGTAGGGCTCTCGCTTTACGCGCTCCGGGTGACCCAGGAGATGGGAATGGGAGGTCTGGTGGTGACGGTGATCTGGATCGGGCTGGCGATCCTGCTGGCCCGGGAGCTTCTGACGGCTTTTCGCTCGGTGGGGCGCTGAGACTGGCTTCCCGGGGGTGCAAGGATGCGGCGCCGATCCTGCCTGCCGGAGGCGATCCTTCAGTGGATCTCGCAGGGCCGGGAGGTGCTGGATGGCTGCAAAGCCGGCGCCGGCAGGAAGTCGGGATCTCTAGTCACCACTTCTCCCTGTTGCACGATCCGCCTGTTTAGAACCGATCCCATGGTTTTTGACTTCGAACGTGGAAGGAGGAGGTGATGATCTCTCCAAATCGAAGGGAGATAACGTTGATCATCCTAGCATTTGTATGGTTTTTTGTGATAAGCCCCCCTTTGCTATGGCTGTCTATACGTTTGGGGTTGCCTCCCACGATGAGGGTCTGGATGGGGTGGGCTGTTTTCTTGATTTTTGCCCTGCTGGGTGGGACAGCGGTTCTTCTCTATACGCGCCGTGTGGCCCGGGAGATGGGGGTGGGGGGACTGGTGGTGACGGTGATCTGGATCGGGCTGGCGATCCTGCTGGCCCGGGGGATCATGTCCGCTCTTCGCTCGATCGGGCGCTGAGGCAGGCTTCCCGAATGAGGCGATACGGTTGGGAGGAGAACGCCCAATGGGATACTGGATGGGGGTGACGCTGGGCCTTCTGGGGGCGCTGATCGTCGGCCTGGCGGCCGGTGTGGATCGCGATCCCTCTGGCCGCTATGCCATGGCCGTCATCGCGGCCCTGACGCTGGTGGCCGGGATGGGGGTCCTCTGGGAGAACGGACCGGCGGGAGAGCCCCGGCACGTTCGGGTTCTCCGGGGGATGCTCTGGCTGCTGCCGATTTTCCTGTTCCTGCTGTGCCGTGTCATCGCGTTGACTGCTCCATAGGATCTGGAGGGAAGATCGTGCTCCCCTGCGATCCGGATGGATCCCCTTCGTTCTCGTTCTGATATGGGTGTTTCGGTCTCCCCTGTCAGGGGGGGCGCTCCGCGAAATGAGGATCCGTTGGGAAGGGTTCCGGATCCGGGGCTCCGGGAGCCAATGACGGATCTCCTTCTTCTCTGGACCGCCGCCTCGCCCTTTGATCGGATCATGGGGATCCGGCCTGGCGTCTTGCCCCACCTTCCCATCGACCCTTCTCTTATTCTGTTTATTTTGATAACAGGGATCGGATTTCACGCTACAATATATTCTGCTTATTTTCTGCGTTATCGGGTTTACTTCTCGCCTTTCTCCTCGGCTTGCATTGTAGCGGGGATTTGGGGCTTGACATTGTTTCTGGCGGTTACGATCCCGGCGGGTTTTGTAAGGGATTCCGTGGGAGTGGGGAGTTTGCTGGCCTTGCCCCATCTTGTCATCAGTCCCATCCTGGCCCGTGTCTGGTTTCAAGCTGGATGGCGAAGGTGAATGGGGCGCGCGCCCGAATGACCTCGGGACAGCTCCCGGCTGGGGGGCGGTGAGATGGTCCGATGGCGGAAACTTTCCCGAAAGCGGCGCTCGAAGATCCTGTGGGGGATCGCCGGGTTCTTATATTTTCTGATTATTTTTCCCTTCCTGGCCTGGATGATGAATTCGGTGCGGCTGCGGGAGGTCGCGCGCTTTCCCTCGTGGGTGGAGATCTTCCCGGCCTTCCTCATCAGCCCGCTGGCTCTTATCGCGTTTCTCGTCGGGGAACGGCCGGGGTGGATCCCCTGGCTTTCCCGAACCCTGGGGATGGGGATCCTGAGCCTGTGGGTCCTCTCCTATCCGGTGGTTTACTGGCCGCGGCTTCTGCCGAAGGGGTGGGTTCCCGTCGTCACCTATGGGTTGGGGCTGGTCATCGGCCTGGCCTATGGGTGGCGGCGCGGGTGGGATGCGCTGACGGATCGCCTGGAGCGGATGCTCTGGGTGGTGGCTCTGTTCAGCGGCGGGAGCGCGGCGGGTCCGCTGGGGGCGCATCTGGGGATGCAGGCCTCCCGGTCGGGGGGTATGGGCTGGTGGACATCTTGGTGATCTTGGGGATGACCGCAATCGGATACTGGCTGTTTTTCGCGGGGATCGCCCCGAACGGGCATTTGCGTCCGCTGGGTCTGCGCTTCCGTGGAGGTCTTCCCCATCCTTCGTCCCACGATGAGCCGGCGATCGGATGAATGGTCCCGGGCGGGAGAAGGGGACAGCCATGGGAAACATCCTGATCGGCTCGTGTGTGGCCGCTGGATTTCTGCTGTTGGTGGTCTTCGCGCTCCTGATAGGAGCCAGACGGCCTCGCCTTCCGTCCCTGGCCCCTGTGGTCCGGTTCCAGATCCCCCTTCCCGTGGAGCAGGTTCTGGATCGCTTGGGGAAGGCGGCGGAGATGCGGGAGGAAGGGGATTTCCTGACCGGATGGAAGGCCATTGGGCGGATCGGGGTGATGACAGACCCATCGGTTCTTGATCCGGGCGGCTATGGGCGCATCGAGCAGAAGGCCCGGTATCCGGGGCTGGCCGTTGTGTGGGGGGAGGAGAACTCGACAAGCCTCCTCTTCCTCTCCGCCCGGGGGGAACGGAGCGCTCGGGATGCCCGCTCCTTCGCGGAACAGCTGGGACGGTTGACCGGCCTTCCGATGGAGGAGATGGGCGGGGAGGACAAGGCCTGGGAGGAATTCCAGAAATCCGCCCCGATGTGGTTTCCGGAATTCCTGGAGGCATATCGGTTTCGGCAGAACCCGATCGGGGTGGCGAGCGCCCGGCGGATGGCCTTCGGGGTTGTCTTGGAGCTCCTTCTCTCCCTGTGGGCTGCCCTAACGGTGGGGCCGGATCGGCTCGGCGACTTCCTCATCGTCGCTCTCCCTATCGGGGCGATCGGCGCGCTGGCCGGGTGGATGTTCCTGAGCTTTCTTCGCGTTTCCCAGGCGATGAGCCGGATCCTGGAGGCCGACGCGGGTGTGGACCTGAGGGCCTGCTCCGTTCCTCCCTGGGGGGCCATTCTGCTGGGCGCCCTGGCGGGCGCGGCGGGCGTGGCGCTGGGCGCGGTGGATCCGATCGCTGGGGCCGCCTATCTCTTCTTTGGTCCTGCCTTTCTGATCCCCCTGCTGGGCGGCCTGCTCTGGAAGATTCCGGAATCCGAGGCCGTCGGCGAAGGCCGGTGAGCGACCGGATCGGCGCGTTTCCTGGGGTGGTCGAGGGATGGAAGCTTTCCAGGGAAAGGCGCCCGAAGATCCTCCCGAGGGGCGGGGATCATGGAGACGACGGAAGAAAGGCGGATGCGGCCAGCGTTTCGAGGGATCTGGAAGGGCATCTGAACACCGGGAGGTGCGGAGATGGAGGGATGGATCTGGATGATCGCGGTGGGGATCCTTGGGGCGTGGATCGGGATGGGTTGAGCCGCTGGCTGCGGCGCCGGGGGCAGGCCCGCCGATCCCGCCGGTGAGCCCGTTTCTATTCCATCCGGGAAAGGAGGCCAGCGATGGGGATCCTGGAGGCGCTGTTCGGGAAGGATGACATGGGGGAGGGCATGCAGAGGCTGCTGCAGGGGGAACATGAAGAGGCCATGGAGCGGTTCACCCGGGTTCTGGAGCGGGATCCCGGGAATGCGCAGGCGTGGTTTCATCGGGGGATGGCGTATCTGGAGAGCGGGCGGCCGGAAGCGGCGATCCGGGATTTCACGGAGAGCCTGCGGCGGAAGGAGGATCCGGATACGTATTACAACCGGGCGATGGCCTGGCTGGATCTGCGGGATCTGGAGCGGGCGCTGGCCGATCTGGACGCCGCCCTGCGGCTGGACCCGGAGGACGCGGAGGCCTGGAACATGCGGGCGATCGTGGAGGCGGAGCGGGGGGATTCCGCGCGGGCTTTGCAGGACATCGAGCGGGCGATCGAGCGGGGGCATCCTTTTGCGGGAGCGCCTGGGGGATCTGGAGGGGGCCCGGCGGGATCTCCGGGAGGCATGGCGGCGGCGGAGGGAACTGGAGGAGGAGGGGCGGGAGGCGCTGCTCGCCCGGGTGTGGAAGAGGCCCTGCAGCGGCTCGGCGAGCGGGGATGATCGGGATTCGGGCGCCTCTCCAGACCCGGTCTTCCTCCTCGGGTCGGTCGGAGTTGTAACGATCAAATCGATGTTGTAACGTTGGGTTAACGCAGGGGAAAGGGGGTCGGATTAAGATGGGGACAGGAGGTTTCATCGTTCGGGGCGGTTGCTTGGATCTGGAACGAGCCGGTTCGGACAGGGTCGTAGCCCGGTGGCATCTTCCCGGTGCCCGATCGGAATCCGTGGGCGGGAGGAGGTGAACGATGGTGCGGAGGTGGATGCGGGGATCGAGGGGAGTGCAGACGCTGGAGTGGGTGGCGCTGGCGCTGGTGGTGCTGGCGCTGATTGGGGCGGTGACGGCCTGGATGAACGGGCCGGGGGGCGTCCAGGTGGCAGCGCCGATCCAGCAGGCGCTGCAACGGTATGCGTGGTGTCTGGAGGGCGCTGGAGGCTGCCCGGGGGCAGGGGGAGGGAACGCCTTTGGGGCGAACCCGCCGGGGGTTCGGCCGCCAGGGGGGAACCCGCCGGGGGCGAATCCACCGGGAGGGAACCCCCCCGGGGTGAATCCCCCGGGGGGGAAGCCGCCGGATCCGGTGTGGTGCGTGACCCATCCGGGGGATTGTCTCTCGAATTTCGGGAAGTGGGCAGCGGACAAGTGGGAGGATGTGAAACGAGGGGTCGGACAGGCGTGGGAGGGCCTGAAATCCACGGCGGAGGGGGTATGGAAGTGGCTGGATGAGCATAAGGGAATCGTGGCGGGGGTTGTGGTTGCTGGCTTGCTGATCCTTGGATCCATCCTGTTGACGGGTGGCGTGGCTTTGCCGATATGGCTGGCAGCAGGCGGGGCCGCGCTGTTCGGCGGGTTGTATCAGCTATCGGGTCCCAAAGCCGGCCTGCAGGGGTGGCTGGAGGCCTTCGGACTAGCAGGGATGGGGGCAATCGCAGTCCCTCTGCTTGCTCAAGGCATAAGCGCGATGGCAGCATTAGGGTGGTCCGGAATTCTGAGGCTTTTCATGAGTAAGGGAATTGTTGGTGGGGTTTCATCTGCAATCAGTTACATAATACTCACCCCACCCAATGAGTGGTCCATTCAGGGACTGGCCATAGCATTTGGGGCGGGGGTCTTGACGGAAATGCTGACGGTGCCATCGGCGAAAGCCGCGCTGGCTGCTATCCTGGGAACGATAGAAGCCGCCCGTCGGAAGGAACTTTCCTTGGCAACCCCAATTCGGAGCTTTGGTCAATCGCTCTTACTGGATGAGCATGGGGGCAAAGCGTATAACAGGGGCTTTGGTCGGGTTGTCGGAAAGGGGATTGGATGGTTGCGGGGGAAAGGGATCTCTATATCTTCTCCGAATTTTATGATGCGCGTTCTGAATCGGGTTTCATGGGATATCATAAAAATCAAGCTATTTGGTATGTAACTGGGAGGTGAGGCCATGTCTAACAAATCCTTTGATCCCAAGATTCATCCATTGAACATTGTGGGCTTTTTGATCATGGTGGCCGATCTCATTGCCGTGGGCTACTGGGCGCTGGCCATCGAGAAGCCCCGGGCAATCGCCAAGATGGCGGCGGGGCAGTGGACGCTATGGGATGAGGTCATCGAAAAATTGATAATCATCGGGTTCTGGGTGATTGCCTATATGGGCTACACGGTTGGGGCATTGCCGGACAACAAGTGGGACTGGAAACGTGCGGCCCGGTCCGGTTTGGAAGCGGTCATCTCGGGGGCAATTGTTGGCGCCCTTTATGCCATGATATCCCGACGGTAGAACATTATCCCAATGGCAACCGGGAGTTAGAGATGCCGAGTAGGTCATCCGGTGGCCGGCTTCATCCGCTGTTCATCGTGGGTTTTCTGATCATGGTGGTGGATCTCATTGCTGCTGCTTACTGGGCGATGGAGATTCAAAAACCCCGAGCGATTGCGCTGAAAGCGGCGGGGGCGTGGACGTGGTGGGATGAGATCCTGGATAAGCTGATCCTCATGGGGTTCTGGGTGATCGGCTACATGGGCTACGTGATCCAGAACCTGCCGGAATACCGCTGGAGCTGGAAGCAGGCGGCCCGGTCGGGATTGGAGGCGGTGATCTCGGGGGCGATCGTTGGTGCCCTTTATGCCCTGATCGCCCGGCGATGAGCCGTCCCGTTCCCGGGTTTTCCGGGACGTTCCATGGGCCCAGAGATTTGTGAAGTATAAAATGAAAAAGGCCGAATCAACAATTGGGACCGTATTGCTTATTTTGAGTATGATTGCCTTCGATTATTATGCGTTTGTCTGGGCCAAGCCTCGTCTGGCTCGAGGGGAGATCACGTGGCTGGAGGACAAGCTTGTTGTTCTGGGGTTCTTTATCCTGGTGATTCTTTCCGGCGCGATGATGTTCATTCCGGAGGAGGGATGGGAGAAAGGCCGGCGGACGCTGGTGGATGTGATCCTCAGTGGGGTGGCGATTGGCCTTTTCGTCAGCCTGATGACCTATCTCGGGCTGGTGAAGGAAGGGGGCCTCCACGCCACCCCTCCCCGAATCGGGGAGGGGCTCCTGGACCTAACCCCCCGGCCCCCTTCCCTCGTAGGGAAGGGGGAGCCTGAAAATCCCCCTTCCCGTTTCGGGGAGGGGCCGGGGGAGGGGTCCTCCCCTCCCCGTTTCGGGGAGGGGAAATCGGGCTGTTGCCCACCTTCTGATGATCATACAAGGGTCGAGGGATCGTCGATTGGAAGGAGGGGACGACGCCATGCGTGGCCTTTGGGATGAGCGCGGCGCGGAGACGGTGGAGCTCATCGCCGGGCTTCCGCTCCTGTTTCTGTTTGTGCTGGTGGGGTGGCAGTTGCTCGCGGTGGGCTACACGGCGATGGTGGCCTCGGCCGCCGCCCGGGAGTGCGCCCGACGGGAGGCGGTGGGCGCCAGCGGCATCGCCGCGGCCCAACGGGTGATCGGAGCCTGGGCGCCGGGGGCCCAAGTGCAACCCCTCGGGGGCGGGGATGCCCGGGGATGTCAGGTGACGCTGCGACCGCCCCAGGTGCCGTTGCCCTTCCGGCTCCATGAGCGCATCCAGTTGCCGCCCGTGGTGGTCACGGCCTGGATGTGCTGGGAGAGGAGGTTCGGATGGTGAGGGCGTGGTGGCGGGAAGAACGGGGGCCTCGACGCTGCTGATGATCATCCTGGGCTTCCTGCTGGTGCTCGGGGCGGCCGTGCTCTTCAACTTCGCCATCCTCGGCTACGTCCGGCACCGGGCGGTGACGGGGGCCGATGCCGCCGCCCTGGCCGGCGCAGAGGAGATCGCCCGGTATCTGAGCACCACGTGGGAGCTGTGCGCCCCTGCCGGGACGCCACCCGCGGAGATCGTGAGGGAATACGACATGGCCCGCCCTCAGGCGGCGGTGTGGTCCCAGATGGGATTCGCCCAGGCTTCCGCTTATGCGGCCGCCAACGGAAGCCGCCTCACCCGCTACCGGGTGCGCTGGGGGGCCGAAACCTGGAACGTGCAGGGATACCCGCTGCGGCAGATCCTGGTCGATAGCGCCGTGAAGCGCCCCTACGGGCTGGCGGGACCGGTGGTGGGGGGGCGTCAGGGGGAGATGGGGGCGGAGGCGACGGCCGAGGTCTATCTGAGCCGGTATGAATTCAATGCCTGGGATTGCAGCCCGAATCCGGAAACCCCCATGGTTTACTACTGGTTTCGCTTCACGTGGAGGATCCGTCTGGTACGGTGAAGGCGATGCAGATGATCCCCTATCCTCTCCGCAGATCGCAGATCCCTTCCAGCATCGCCCGACGGGCGCATGGACCGATTCCCATGGTGTCCTGCGGCAAATCTGTTCTCCGGAGGTGAGCCATGGAGACGAGGGGCTTGCATCTGGCTTCCCCGTTTCGGCGGCTGATGGCTGGCGTGGTGGAATCCCTGGTCTTCTATATCGACCTGTTTGCCGTGCTGACTCCCCTGGGGGTGATCGGCGCGCTGCTGGATAATCGGCGTTCCTCCGCTTCTCAAACGGCTGGAGCCGCGATCGGCGGAATTGGGTTCCTCCTGATCTGTGGCCTGAGTCTGGCCTACCTGGCGATCACGCTCTATCTCTGGACCCAGGGCATGAGCCTGGGGAAGTGGTTGCTGGGCATGCAGGTGGTGCATGAGGATGGGCGCCCCGCCGGCTTCTGGACGATGCTGGTGCGGGAGATCATCGGCAAGCCCCTTTCGGCCCTGGTCTTTTATCTGGGCTACCTGTGGGTGCTGATCGATCGGGAACATCAGGGGTGGCACGATAAGCTGGTGCGCACCTGGGTGGTGATGCGGTCCGGATCAGGATGATGGCGATGAATTCATGGAACGATGATCTGGGACGGGATGGGAATGGATCCCCCATCCCGTCCGTTGTGTATGGCGGAGACCCTCATCCGGAGGCATGGATATGTGGAGGATGCTCGTATATGGTCTGTCGGCGATCGCCGGGCTGGCGGGCGGCTTTCTGGCCAGCCTGCTCACGCCCCTGCTGACCTGCTTCTGCTGTGGCCCCCTGGGCGGGCTGGCGGGAGGGGCGGCCGCCTGTCTGGTCCCACCCCGTCCATCCCGACCGGAGTCTTCTCGGGTGGGGTTGCTGGGCGGGCTATCCTTCGGGGCTGGGGCCTTTATCGGATCGGCTCTGGCGGCCGGGCTGGGGCTGGCTACCGGGGCCATCCAGGCCACCCAGCGGGAGCTGTTGCGCCAGCTGGGTCAGAACGTCCCCGAATCGCAGGCCCAGGCCGGCGCGATCATCGGTGTTCTCCTCGTCCTCTGTCTGGTCGCTCTGTCCACGATGGCGCTCTCCGCCGCCGGCGGCTATCTGGGCGCCGTGCTGGTCCGCTCGATCCATCGGGAGCCATAATCCTCTGAGCGATCGCGGAAACGGGGAAGGCTGCCCCCTTTTCGCTATCACATTGTAAGATTGTAAGAGGAGCGCTGGACCGATTCCCCTCCTTCTGGAACCCAATCCCTCCCAGAGGTGTCCGATGCGCAAGCTCGTGCTGGTGATGGCGGTCGGGGCCCTCGTGCTGCTGGGCCTCTGTGCCGGCGGAGGCCTCGCCCTCTATTTCCTCCTCCGCCGTCCAGGCGAGATCGCCTCGGGGGTGACCGGAACGCAGAAAGTTCGGGCCGCGGACGGCTCGGAGATCGTCTGCCCGTCCGGCTATGAAACCCTGGATATCCGGGATCCCGCTGCTCTGATGCAGCGCGCGGAGAGATCCTTCCAGGAGCCGGCGCGATCCCTGCTCCGCAGCTTCTCCGATCGGGCCATCTTTGCCGCCCGCCGGGGCGACCGGATGCTCCTGGTCGCCGGGCAGGATGCGCTTCTGGAGGAGATCCCGGAATCGGAGCGAGAGGCGTGGAGGGCCGATCAGGAGCAACTCTACCGCCAGGCCTTCGCGTTCACCGCCGATGCGATCCGCTCGTCGGTTCCGGACGCCGAGGTCGTCCTGAATGGGATGACATGGTCAGAACGGAAGGGCACCCTGGGCATGCTGGAGATCCGGTTCTCCTACCATCAGGGCCAGAAGACCCAGGATGGGTGGATGGCCATTGTCTATTTCCCCCGGCGCATCTACAGCGTGCTGAGCGTGGGGGATGAAAAGGGGTTCCGTCTCCTGCTGGAATCCTCCCGGTTCGCTCCCGAGCGAGAGGAGGCCGCACGAGCTCTCCCCGCACCGACGGCGACCCGCCGGGCCGTATCGACGCCCACGCCGACCCCGGCGCCGACGGCCGTCACCCCCTTCGCTTTCCCGCCGGGATGGAAGGTCCTGACCCCCGAGGAGATCCAGCGCCTGATGTCTCCCGAGAGCGTCCCGCCGGAAGTCCGGCCCTACGTGGAAATCGTCCGGCAGGGAGCCCAGGCGATCGCCTATGATCCGAAGTCTCCCAGCTCGCTGATCGTGGTGGTGCGCCAGAGCGGAGCGATGACCCGGGAGCAGGCGGACCTGATCCGGCAGAACTGGAAGAGCGTTTCGGAGATGCTGGTGGAGCCCATGCGCTCCTTCATGGAGAACGCCGGATGGACGGATGTCCGGATTGAGCCGCCGGAGCTTTTCGATCACCGCCCTTCCCGGGGCCGTGCGGCGCTGCTGGCCGTCCGTTTCCAGGGGAGCGGCGCGTATATGGGAGTCCACCGCGACTTCCGGTCCGTCATCCTCCACTTCGAGGATGTGACCTGGGTGGTGACAGCCATGGAGGCCGACTGGAAGACCCTGGAGCTCGTCCTGGAGAACTCGAGGTGGTGAGGGAGTTCGTGGAAGGCTCCCCAAGCCCACGGCGGGCATGGGCGGAGGATGAACCCGGCTCGGAAGCGGCGCTCCATGGACGGCGGAGCAATGAAAGGAAGGTCCATGGACCATCGGCCGAGGGGTCCGGAAGCCATCCGCCCTTTCGTTCGCCCATCGCCGTGAAAGGAAGAGCGAGGCGTTGCAGAACAATGGAGGAGATTTTCGGCCCGGCAGTCGACGCATGGGCCTGGATTCCTGGGACCGGATGGAGGCGTGATGTCTCGATGGGCGTGGGCAGCGATTCTGATCGCGATCGCCGGCGCGGGGTGCGGGATCGGGTTCGCCCTCGGGGCGCTGGCCGTCCCTGAGCTCGCCCGACGTATGGGCACGGCATACCGTGCCCCTACCGTTCCTGCTGCCCCGATCGCCACGCCGATCCTTCCAGCGGCCACCGTCCCCCTTCGCCCTTCTCCGTCGCCGGAGGAGGCCCTCGTTCCCACCGCCACACCCCTCCCGACGTATACTCCCACGCCGCCCCGGACGCGGATGGCGCCCCCGCCCGCCTTCCCCGAAACCCCAGAGGCCCTCCCGCTGGAGGTGCCCGATCCGCCATCCGAGCCAGAATGGCTCGTCGGGCTCTCCCCCTCGGCGAGGGCCGCGGGCGTGGACCGCCGTCCCGTTTACCGGATCGGCGGGGTGCTGGAGCCGCAGTCCGGACGGCTGCGGGGCCGCCTGATCCTGACCTTCCCTTATGAGCGGGGCGCGCCCCTCCGGGCCCTCTGCTTCCGGGCGTGGGCCAACGCCCCGGCCTCGGGGGGCTCCCGTCTCGAGGTGGGGATCATCCGGCAGGGCGGCCGACCGGTTTCCCCCAACTGGAGCCTCGATCGCACGGCCTTCACCGTGACGCTGCCTTCCCCTCTCCAGCCCGGCGAGACGGTCGAGCTGGAGATGCCCTTCACGGTGACGATCGGGGCCCGAGCGGGCGGCTATGGCCTGATGCAGAAAACCGGCGATGGGCGTCTCGTCCTCTACTACGGTTATCCGGAGCTGGCCCGGATTCAGGAAGGCCGCTGCGTCCTGGATCCGCCGTGGGAGAACGGGGATCTGCACCAAGCGGAGGCGGCGCACTTCGCCCTCCGCCTGCGCCTTCCCGAAGGGATGGCGCTGGCGGCGAGCGGCGTGACGGTTCGGGAATCCGCCGGGCCAGGGGGATGGCAGACCGTGGAGATCGTGGCGCCATATACGCGGAACTTCGTGATGGTCGCCGGGGAGATGCGCCGGATCTCCGTTGAACGGGATGGGATCCGGGTGAACGGGTTTTACCGGAACGCGCCGGCGGCAGAGGCGCGCCGGGCCCTGGAGGACGCGGCCGACGCCCTGGAGCGGTTCGGGAGGGCCTTCGGCGATTACCCCCTGGCGGAGCTGGATGTGGTGGAGGTTCCCCTGCGCGGTGGGGCGGCCGGCGTGGAGGCCAGCGGCCTGGTGATGATCGGCGAGGACCTCTATGGGATGGGGGATCTGAACGGGCTGTTCGGAGGGCTCTCCCCCGGAGGCGGAACCCTGGACCTTCTGGGGTTCGTGGTGGCCCACGAGGTGGCCCATCAGTGGTGGTATGGGATGGTGGGCAACGACGCCCATCGGGAGCCATGGCTGGACGAGGGGCTGACGAATTGGTCGGCGGTCTTTTGGGTGGAGCAGGCCCACGGCCCGGAGGCCGCCCGGATGACCTGGGATCTCCTGGTCCTGTTCCCCTATCGCTTCCGGCTGATGGAGGGCGATCTCCCCCTGAACATGCCGGCGGAGCGATATTCGCCGTGGGATTACGCGGCGATTGTGTATGGGAAAGGGGCCTGGATGATGGAGGTCCTGCGCCGCGAGATGGGGGAGGAGCGCTTTTTCGCCTTCCTGCGGCGGTATCTTCAGCGCCACCGCTGGAGCTGGGCGACGGGGGATTCCTGGCGGGAGACCCTGGCGGAGTTCATGGGGAAGGAGCGGGCGGAGGCGTTCTATCAGCGATGGGTGACCGGTGCCGGGGTGACGGAAAAGGATCTCCCCCCCAGCGAGACGCTGGATCCGCTCCTGCGGGATCCCACGATGGCGGCGCTGCTCCGTTCGCTCCTGGAGCTCCTCATGCAGGCGCAGCCTTGAATTTCCCCTGCATCCTTTGATCCAGGAGGAGGTTCAGCGATGGAACGCAGGGTGTTTCTCATGGGGCTTGCACTGGCCGTCCTCTCCGCATGCGGTCGGCCTCCTTCGGGGGAGCGGACGACGCCGACGGCGACGTCACGCCCTTTTCCTACCTCGACATCCCGGCCGGCCGCTACACCCACCGAGGAGGCCAGGGCCCTTCCCCAGGGACGGTTCGCGGTGGGGTTCGTCAGCGATCCGTCTTACGGCATCGTGATGGAGGTCCCGGCCTTTGAGATCCGGGATCGCCGCCTGCGGGTGTATGCCGCCTTCGCCATGCGGGGGGAGCGGAGCCGGACGTTCTATGCCCCTCTGGAGCCCGGCCGATCCGCTCAGCTGCGGGCGGGGGGCGAGTGGCTGGACCCCGAGGCGGTGAGCGAGAACTTCCGGGAGGACATCTGCCCGGAATATCCGCCGTCGAAGAAGACCTGCCTCTGGATCGTCGGCGCGGTGGAGCGGGGATGGTTCGAGTTCCGGCTGCCGGAGGATGCCTCGCCGCCCTTCGTCTTCCGCTTCCCGAACTTTGACCGGGTGGAGCTTCGTCCGGAGCGACCCCTCTCCGGCGAGGTGTGGGGAGATCTCCCCTCCGATCCTTTCCCGCAGAAAGAGTGGGTTTTCGAAAACGCGCCTCGCTTCCGGCATCGGAACGTCGCCGTGGATCTGGTCTTCCGGCGCATCCGGGTGGACGGAGGGCAAATGGAGGTGGAGCTGGAGGTCCGGCAGCCGAAGGGCCTGCTGGTCATCGGACAGCTTCCCGGGCCCGGAGCGCTCGGGGTGGTGGACGCCACGGGCCAGCAGCGCTTCCCATCCAAATACCCGTCGGATATCCGGGAAATGGTCCCGCCGCGGGAAACCTCGCGCATGACGGTCACGCTGGTTTATCCCGCTCCTGCCGCGGCGGGCCCGCTGGTTTTCCGGCTGGAGGGCTGGCCGCTGATCCGATTCGATCCTTCGACCGGGTCGCTGGCGGAGGCGGAATGGGATGGGCGGGCCTTCGTTCTGGCGCCCACCCCCACGCCCTCTCCGAAGGCGATGGCCCGCCAGGAGATCGAAGCCGTGGTGGGGAAAATGGCGGAAGCCCTCCGCCAGCGCGATCCGGAAGCGTTTCTGGCCTTCTTGGACCCGAAGGCGGAGGTGGACCGCGAGGGGATCCGGGCGGTCGTCTCCGGAGGCGGATGGCCCCTTCAGGATCTCCGCCTGGAGGTGACCGGAGGCTCTTTCGATCCCGAGGAGGCCCGGGAGGTCTCGCTGGACCTTTCCGTCGGGCTGGAAGGGTTCCCCTCGGAGGAGCGATGGCATTACCCGGTGGAGGCGGATTTCCGCAAGATCGATGGCGTGTGGCGGGTGACCCGCTGGTCCTGGGGGATGACCCCGCCCTGGGTGCGCCTTCCCGGGCGGTCGTGGACCTCGGCGCATTTCGCGCTGATCGGCCCGGAGAACCTCCCGGAAGAGACGGCGCAGGCGGTGCTGGGCGAGCTGGAGGGGGCCTATCGGGATCTCTCCGCCCGGCTGCCCCAGGAAGCCATCCGCCCCCGATATCTGGCCCTCTACGTTCCGGATCGCAAAACCTTCGAGGCCCTGACCGGGAAGAACCCCCAGCTCACCCTGGGCGCGGCCTTCTACCGGACGGTTCCGGTGATTGCGGATGAAGAGGTGGTGGGCTTCCGGACCAGTGAGGTGATGCTGGCCCTCAACGCGGAAGGGGTGAAAAGCTACCGGGCCGCGGATCCCATCGGCGGACGGGCGGCGGTGCTGCGGCATGAGCTGGTCCACGTGATCCTGGCGCCGTGGACCCGGCCGTGGACTCCGGGGTGGCTGGTGGAAGGGGCGGCGATGACCTACGCCGGACAGCCTTACTGGCGGGAGCTGAAGGAAGAGATCAAGAGTTTGGAGAACATGACCTACACCACCGAGTTCGGCCACATCGGGGACATCTTCGGGACGGCGACGGCGCGCCAGTATGCGCTGGCCTCGGCGATGGCGGAGTTCGTCCGGGAGCGCTACGGGGATGCCGCCTTCCTCGCCCTCTACCGGGCGTATGCGGAGGTCCCGGTGGAGATCGTGGAGAAACATCTGCCCTCCATTGGGTTAGGAATCCTCCTCCAGGCCTCCATGCAAAGCATCGCCCAGGAGGTCACCCCGGATCTCATGCGGAAGCATCTCGGGACGGATCCAGCGGCCTTTGAGGCCGCCTTCCGGGAGTGGTGGAAGGCGAAGCGATAGCGCCGCATCCGCGGTCGCTTTTTCGATCGAGGGCTCCAGATTTCATGCGCCGCGTGTGGACGGCCCGGCGTTTGAGGATTAGGATGAAGAGCGGTTGAATCTTCCAGGCTTCAGGAGGCGAAGCGATGCGACGGACACTCTATCTTGTCGCGGCATGGGCCATCGTGGGCCTGTTGCTGGGGGCGTGCGGCGGCGGCACCGGCGGGACCAGCGGCGGGGGGGCGACCCTCACGGTCGAGATGGGCGACCTGTATTTCAAGCCGAACACGCTAACGGCGAAGCCGGGCCAGACCTTGCAGATCACCCTGGACAATCGGGGTTCCCTGGAGCATAACTTTGTCCTCTATGACGCGGATGGGAAAACGGTGCTCTTCGAGAAGGACGTGATCCAGCCAGGCCAGAAGGTGAACATCTCCCTGAAGGCGCCGGAGAAGCCGGGGACCTATCCATATGTGTGCACAGTGCCCGGCCACCGGGAAGGCGGGATGGTGGGCACCCTGACCGTGCAGCCGTAAGAGACCGATCATCTGGGCCGCCCGATCCCTGGGGTCGGGCGGCCTTGTTTTCTGGAGGCATCCCGGGGCGCTTTCGGCGATATGCCCATCCCTCATATCTCCTCGTTGCTCCCCTGCGCCACGCGTTAGTCCCTTGCGCCGATTGGAAGCCGGCCTTGTTGGTCGCTTCCGCGCCCCACGTCGGCCTGCGCCGACGCGAAAGGCGTTTTGGCCGGCGGAGGCCGGCCATCGGCCGAAGGCCTCTAAAGGTCGAATTCCTTCGACGCTCCCGCCGGCCGGTGGCCGAAGGCCTTTTGAGGCCGAATTCCTTCGGCGCATCCCGCATGGCTTCCACCCCGACCGGATGAAGCGGCTGTCCTCTTTATGCGAACAGCACATACTGGCGGAGGAAATCCAGAACCTCCTGATAGAAGGCGGTGATCGTCTCCGCGCGGCGCCAGCCATGGCCTTCCCCGGGATACAAGCGGTAAAGATGGGGAACGCCCCGCCGGCGCAGCGCCTCGGCGATGGCCTCGGCCTGGTTGGGCGGCACCACGCGATCCTCCGCGCCCTGGAAAATCGCCACCGGATCCTGGATCCGATCCGCGTGGAAGATGGGAGATCGCTCCCGATAGCGCTCCGCGGCCTCCGGCAGCGGTCCGACCAGTGTATCCAGATAGTGGGCCTCGAACTTGTGGGTCTCCGCCGCCAGGGTGAACAGGTTGGCGACGCCGAAGAGACAGATACCGGCCCGAAAGAAGCCGGGATAGCGGATCAGGGCATTGAGCACGGTGTAGCCGCCGGCGCTGCCGCCCATGATCACCAGGCGCCGGGGATCCGCCAGGCCCCGTTCCACCAGGGCCCGGGCGCCACCTACGGCATCCTCTACATCCAGAACGCCCCAGTTCCCTTTCAGGGCATCCCGATACGAGCGGCCGTAGCCCGTGCTTCCCCGGTAGTTCACCTCCAGATAGGCGAAGCCCCGGGTGGCGAAAAACTGGGCGTCGGCGTTGTAGCTCATCACCCGCTGAGAGGTAGGGCCTCCGTGGATGCTGATGATCGCAGGGGGAAAATCCGTTCCTTCGACCCTGGGCCCGACAGGCGGGTAATAGAGCCCGTGGACCATCGTCCCATCGGGCGCGCGCCACTGGATCGATTGGGGGAAAGAGAGCGCCTCCGGGGGGATCCGCTCCGCGCTGGCGTAGCGATGGACGCGGATACGGCCATCTTCCCAGGAGATCCCGCGGGGCGGCTGGAGGGGCGAGGAGGCGATCATCGCCAGGGCCTCCCGATCCGGCGCGACAGCGAGCTGTTCGAACCAGGTGTAAGGCCCCAGGTCCAGGCGAACGATGTGCCCTTCCAGGTCGACGGCCTCAAGAAAGGCCATGGCGTTCTCGCTGCGGCGGTAGAAGATCCGATCTCCCCGGGGGCTCCACCCGTAAACCCGCAGGCCCTGAACCCAGGCGGGCGGCGCCAGCGTGGTCCCCTCCACCAGGATCCGTCGAGCGCCGGTCTCCAGATCCATCACCACGAGGGCATCCCATTCCCCTTCCGTGAGGATATAGCTCAGGAAACGGCCGTCAGGGGAGAAAGCGGGCTGGAAGACCGGTGTGCGGGCGTCGCCGTCGACCACCTCGATCCGGGAGGGGCGGGGGGGATCGCCCTCCAGACGGGCCAGGCCCAGGCGGGCCCCATCCCAGGGCATATTCGGATGGTCCCACTCCACCCAGGCAATGAGCGGATGGGTGGGGTGCCAGACGGGCTGCATGTAGAAGTCGGCGCCTTCGATCGCCTTCTGGGGCCACCCTCGTCCCTCCGCATCGACCAGGGCCAGCCCATCCGTTGCGCCGTCCGAGTGCACATAGAGCACCCAGCGCCCATCCGGGGAGAGAGCTGGGGAAGCGACATTCCCGAAGGGCGGTGTGATCGGCTGGGGGAGGCCGGCGCGCAACGGAAGGCGATACAGCCGGCCGTCCTCCCCGGCATAGATCACGAAGCCATCGCCGGTCGTGAAATCCCCGCCGCCGTAGCCGATGCGGGCGCGGACCGACTCGATATCCGTGAGGTCGCGGGGGGCGTCTTCGTTCTCCTGGGCGACCAGAACGCCGCGGCCCGAGCGCTCCTCCCGCCAGATCCGGGCGCGGCCGGAGCGATCCCACTGGACATCCGTGATGCGGAGCATCGCGGCCATGCGTTCCGGGGCCAGCGGGCTGGGCCAGAGACCATAGGGGAGAATCCCGCGCATGGAATCTTCCTCCCGCTGAAGTGATGACGATTGTAGTCCGAGCGGATGGTTCCATGCAAACGCATTGGGCAGCTTTTTGATCTCTCCTTGATGAGGAGAAAACCCTCCTTGATCCATGCTTGATGGGGAGGGCGATACACTATAGATTCCAGACGGACCTCCACCATGGTCTGGGACTTCCACAGTCGGGCTTGCCTTCTCCCAGCCGAGGCGCCCAGGGGCGATCCAAGCCTGGCCAGGCCGATCCTTTGCGTCGCGCTGGATCGCCCAAACAGAGGGCCGGAGGAATTTATCGCGTTCATGTATTCTTTGGCCATTCGGATCCGTGGATAATCATCGAATATCGAAACCAAATTCGGAGGCTTGAGCATTGATTCACGATTTTCTAATGATTTCGATTATAATAATCTTGTTTTTGCTCGCTTTCTACCTGATTCACGCCCTGGACCTTATCGCCCGATCGGGGGGGCCTGAATGAATTTATTGCATATTTTTAGCGCGATTTTAGCGATTATTTTATTTACTTGGTGATAGCTTTGTTATATCCGGAAAAATTCCAATAATCCGGAAGGGGGATGGAATGTCTCAGAATGCGGGGCTACAGATTCTGCTGTATGGGATGGCGCTGCTGATCCTGGCGCCGGCGCTAGGGGAGTATATGGCACGGGTATACCAGGGACGGCCGGGCTTCGTCGGGCGGGTGGTGGGGCCTCTGGAGCGAGCGATCTATCGGTGGACGGGGGTGGATCCAGATCAGGAGATGGATTGGAAGTCCTATGCGATGGCGATGCTGTTGTTCAATGCGGTGGGCATGCTGGCGCTTTACGGGCTTCAGCGGGTGCAGGGGTGGCTCCCTTTGAACCCGTTGCGCTGGGGGCCGGTGTCTCCGACCATCGCCTTCAACACGGCGGTCAGTTTTGTCACCAACACGGACTGGCAGGCCTATGCGGGTGAGACGACGATGAGCTTTCTCACCCAGATGATGGGGTTGACGGTGCAGAACTTCTTGTCGGCGGCGACGGGGATGGCCGTCGCCGTGGCCGTGATCCGGGGCTTCGCCCGGGCCTCCGCTCAGACCCTGGGGAATTTCTGGGTGGATCTGACCCGGAGCGTGCTGTATATTCTCCTGCCCCTCTCGGTCTTATTGGCCCTCTTTCTGGTCTCCCAGGGTGCAGTTCAAACGTTGCAGGGATCGGTCACCGTGCATCTGATCCAACCGGTGCGCCTGCCGGAGGGTCGGGTCCTTCCCGAGATCCAGCTCCCGCTGGGCCCGGTGGCCTCTCAGACGGCGATCCAGCACCTGGGGACCAATGGCGGCGGCTTCTTCAACACGAACGCGGCGCATCCTTTCGCGAACCCCACCCCGCTGACGGACTTCATGCTGGCCCTTGCGCTGATGGCCATCCCGGTGGCTTTTGCCTACGCCTTCGGGCGGATGGTCGGGGATGTGCGGCAGGGATGGGCGCTGCTGGCGGCGATGCTGATCCTGCTTCTCGTGCCCCTCGGGGTGGGCTATCTGGCGGAAGCGTCCGGGAATCCGCGCCTGGCGGCGCTGGGAGTGGACCTTCGGCCCTCTCCATGGAATCCCGGGGGCAACATGACCGGCAAGGAGGTGCGCTTCGGGATTGTCCGTTCCGTCATCTTTACGGCTTCGACCACGGGCACTTCCACCGGGGCGGTCGACGCGATGCTGGATGCGATGACACCATTGGGAGGGGCCATGGCGATGTGGCTGATGATGTTGGGGGAGGTCGCTCCGGGCGGAGTGGGCAGTGGCCTTTACGGGATGCTGGCTTTCGTCGTCGTCGCGGTTTTCGTGGCGGGGCTGATGGTCGGCCGGACGCCGGAGTATTTGGGGAAGAAGATCGAGGCGTATGAGATGAAGATGGCCGCCCTGATGATCCTGATCATGCCGGTGCTGGTTTTGGGGCTGACCGCCCTGGCGGTGGCTCTCCCGGCGGGGCGTCAGGCGGCCTTTCATTCAGGCCCCCATGGCTTCAGCGAGATCCTTTACGCTTTTACCTCCACAGCCAACAATAACGGGAGCGCCTTTGCCGGCCTGGACGCCAGTTCTCTCTTCTATTGCCTGACGACGGGCCTGGCGATGTTTCTGGGGCGATATGGAACGGCCATCCCGGCTCTGGCGATGGCGGGCAGTCTTGGACGCAAAAAGCGCATCCCAGCCGGGGCGGGGACCTTGCCCACTCATACGCCTCTCTTCATCGCTTGGCTGACAAGCGTCGTGATCATCGTTGGGGCCCTGAACTTCTTCCCCGCTCTCGCCCTCGGCCCTGTGGCGGAGCATCTGCAGATGATCTCGGCCGGGCCTTGGATGGGGAGGTGAACGGGAATGGCGGTCTCGCCGCGCAAACCGATGGCATGGACCGGGGAGATCTACCGGCGCGCGCTGGTGGATGCGCTGCTGAAGCTGGATCCTCGCCGGATGATCCGGAACCCCGTGATGTGGGTGGTGGAGGTCGGAAGCCTGCTGACGACCGCCCTCTGGATCCAGGCCTTGGCGGGATATGGGGAAGCTCCCCCTCGCTTCATCGGGATGATCGCCCTCTGGCTGTGGTTTACCGTCCTGTTCGCCAACTTCGCGGAAGCGCTGGCCGAGGGGCGCGGGAAGGCCCATGCGGCCTCCCTGCGTCGCATGCGCAAGGTCACGCAGGCGAAGCGCCTGCGAGAGCCCCGGCGGGACGCTCCCTACGACCTGGTTCCCTCGACCGAGCTGCGCCGGGGGGACCTGGTCCTGGTGGAGTCTGGAGACATCATCCCCGCGGATGGAGAGGTGATCGAGGGAGCCGCTCTGGTGGACGAGAGCGCCATCACAGGAGAAAGCGCGCCGGTAATCCGGGAATCGGGTGGAGATCGCAGCGCGGTGACCGGCGGGACGCGCTTGCTCTCCGACTGGCTGGTGATTCGGGTCACAGCGGATCCGGGCCATGGCTTCCTGGATCGAATGATCTCTCTGATCGAAGGCGCCAAGCGCCGGAAAACGCCTAACGAGATCGCCCTGGACATCCTTCTGGCTGCGCTGACGCTGATCTTCCTGGTTGTCGTCTTCTCCCTCTGGTTCTTCTCGGATTACAGCGCCCGGGCGGTTGGCCACGGCTCTCCGGTGCCGGTAACCATCCTGGTGGCCCTGCTGGTCTGTCTGATCCCCACGACCATCGGTGGCCTGCTTCCGGCGATCGGGATCGCCGGAATGGATCGCATGATCCGCAAGAACGTCATCCCTCTCTCGGGACGTGCGGTGGAGGCGGCGGGAGACGTGGATGTGCTATTACTGGATAAAACAGGAACGATTACGTTGGGGAACCGTCAAGCCGTGGAATTCATCCCCGCCCCGGGGTTTTCAACGCGGGAAGTGGCTGAGCTGGCGCAGCTGGCTTCCCTGGCCGATGAAACCCCTGAAGGCCGAAGCATCGTCGTCCTGGCCAAGGAACGCTATGGCCTGCGCGGACGCGACAGCCTTCCGCCCGGCGCCCGGTTTATCCCCTTTTCGGCGCGCACCCGTATGAGCGGGGTGGACCTGGATGGGCTGAGGATTCGCAAGGGCGCTTTGGATGCCATTGAAAGCTGGGCCCGGGCATGCGGCCGGGAGATCCCCCCGGAGATCCGGGCTGCCGCAGAGGCGATCGCTTGAGGCGGGGGAACGCCCCTGCTGGTCGCCCGCAACGGCGAAGTGGTTGGCGTGGTTCATCTGAAGGACGTGCTCAAGGGCGGCATCCGCGAGCGCATCGCCCAACTACGTCGCATGGGGATCCGGGTCGTGATGATCACGGGGGATAACCCGCTGACCGCAGCAGCCATCGCCGCGGAGGCCGGGGTCGATGAGTTCCTGGCCGAAGCCCGTCCAGAGGACAAACTCCGTCTGATCCGGCGGTATCAGGCCGAGGGACATATGGTCGCCATGGCCGGAGACGGCACCAATGACGCCCCCGCCCTGGCCCAGGCGGACGTGGCGGTCGCCATGAACGCTGGCACCCAGCCCGCCCGCGAAGCGGCAAACCTCATCGACCTGGATAGCAACCCGACCAAGTTGATTGAGATCGTAGAGACCGGCAAGCAGTTGCTGATGACGCGAGGGGCTTTGACGACCTTCAGCATCGCCAACGATGTGGCGAAGTATTTCGCGATCATCCCGGCAGCCTTCGCTTCCATCTACCCCCAGCTGGAATGGCTCAACATCATGCGTCTGTCCACCCCGGAGCGCGCCATCCTCGCGGCGGTGATCTTCAACGCCCTGATCATCGTAGCCCTCATTCCTCTGGCCCTGCGCGGCGTTCCTTACCGCCCCCTCGGAGCGGCACGGCTCCTGCTGCAGAATCTTCTCATATATGGATTGGGCGGGCTGATCGCGCCCTTCATCGGCATCAAATTGATCGACATGTTGTTGAGCCTGGTGGGCCTGCCATGAGGCCTCCAGAGCCTTCGCCATCAGCGGGGAGGAGGACGGGCACGCTATGAGCATCCTAGAAGCGCGAGTCCATCTGCGTCCGGCCATCCGGATGCTCGTTCTGTGGAGCTTGATCCTGGGCCTGGCATATCCCCTTGGAATCACCGGGCTGGCCCAGATGCTCTTTCCATCTCAGGCGAACGGGAGCCTGGTTCATGTCGATGGGCAAATCCGCGGGTCGAAGGGGATCGGCCAGGCGTTTGATGATCCCCGATACTTCTGGGGACGCCCTTCCTGGACGGAGCCTTTCCCTTACAATCCGCTTCCCTCCGCGGGTGCGAACACTGGACCCTTGCATCCCATGCTGGAAGCCCGGGTGCGGGCTCGCATTCAAGCCCTGCGGGATGCCGACCCCTATGCTTCGGGTCCGATTCCGGTCGACCTGGTGACCCCCTCCGGTAGCGGTCTGGACCCGCACATCAGCGTGGCGGCTGCGCTCTATCAGATCCCGCGCGTGGCCCGAGCCCGAGGCCTTCCGGAATCCCTCCTGCGATCTCTTGTGGAGCAACATATTGAAGATCGAACATGGGGGATCCTGGGCGAGCCGCGGGTGAATGTCCTGTTGCTGAATCTGTCACTGGATGAGAAGTTTGGCCGGCCTGCTTCGGAGGGTGGAGCGAAGTAAGGCGCCTTTCCGGCTCTGGAGGGAGGGAGATTGGCATGTGGGAAGAGGTGGAGCGCCCTGACCCGGAGGCGATGCTGGCTCAGGTGAAGGAGGAAGAGCCTGATCGACCTCGTGGCCGGCTGAAGATCTTCCTGGGCTATGCGGCAGGGGTTGGAAAAACCTATGCGATGCTGGACGCCGCTCGCCAGCGCCGGCTGGAGGGGGTCGATGTGGTTGTTGCCTATGTGGAAACCCATGGCCGTCCGGAGACCGAGGCCCTGCTGGAGGGCCTGGAGATCATCCCTCGCCGCCGGGTTGAATATCGGGGGATCGTTTTAGAGGAGATGGATCTGGACGCCGTGCTGGCTCGTCGACCCCAGCTCGCCGTCGTCGATGAGCTGGCCCACACCAATGCTCCGGGCTCTCGCCATGCCAAGCGCTATCAGGATGTATTGGAGATCCTCCACGCCGGCATCGATGTGTACACCACCCTTAATATTCAGCACGTGGAGAGCCTCAATGATGTGATCGCTCAGATCACGGGCGTCCGGATGAAGGAGACAGTGCCTGACTTCATCCTTCAGGAGGCAGACGAGATCGAGCTGATCGATCTGGACCCCGATGAGCTACTCCAGCGACTTCGGGAAGGCAAGGTCTACGTTCCGGAACGGGCCGAATGGGCGATTCAGCATTTCTTTCGGAAGGGGAACCTGATCGCCCTGCGCGAGCTGGCCATGCGTTACGTGGCCGATCGCGTGGATCGCCAGATGCGCGCCTACATGCGCGCCCATGCGATCGCTGGACCATGGCCGGCGAAGGAGCGCATCCTGGTTTGCGTCAGCCCGGGCACGCTGAGCGAACGCCTGGTTCGCACCGGGTATCGTCTGGCGCATCATTTGAACGCCGAATGGTTTGCCCTCTATGTGGAGACCCCTGGAGATGCTTCCCTTTCCCCGGCCCAGCGGGAGCGACTCGACCATCTGTTGCGCCTTTCGGAGGAACTGGGGGGTCATCCCATTGTTCTATCCGGCTATGACGTGGTGACGGCTATCCTGGACTTCGCCCGACATCATAATGTAACCAAGATCGTCATCGGGAAGCCCCTCCGGCCGCGCTGGTATGAGTTGATCCGAGGTTCCGTCGCTGACCGATTGATCCGCAAAAGCGGCCCTATCGACGTCTATGTGATCAGCAGCGAGGCTGAGGCGGGCGCGTCCTCTCCTCATGCCTTTCCTCGCTGGAATCCGCCTCCCCGGGCGGCTTGGGTGAGCTACCTGCAGAGCCTCTTCCTGGTTGCCGTGGCAACCGGCCTGGGAGCCCTTCTCCACTCGAAGTTGCAGGAAGCGAATCTGATCATGCTCTACCTGACCACAGTGGTCGTAGCAGGATTTTACCTGGGGCGTGGGCCAGCCATCCTCGCTTCCATCGCCGGGACCCTGGCCTTCGACTTCTTCTTCGTTCCTCCCCGGCTGACCTTCGCCGTCTCGGATACGCAGTATCTGCTCACATTCCTCGGGCTGCTGGCGGTGGGCCAGATCATCGGCACGCTGACCGCCAATCTCCGCTGGCAGGCCGAAGCGGCTCAGCAGCGGGAGGCTCAGACCCGCAACTTATATGCTTTAAGCCGGGCCCTCACCCGGGCCAGCAATATCGAGGAGATCATCTCCGCGCTTGTCCGGCATGTCGAAGAAGCCACGGGTGGGGAGGTCTGGATCTTCCTGCCAGGGGCGGATTCGAAGCTGGAGCTCTATGCGCGGCATCCAGAGCGGCCTTTATCTCCAGAGGAGAGGGGAGTGGCAGAGTGGGTGTATCGGAACGGGCGTCCCGCCGGCCGGGGAACGGATACCCTTGCCTCTGTGGAGGGGAGCTACTTCCCGATGCGAACCGATCATGGAACGATCGGCGTGCTGGGGATCCGCTGGCCGTCCGAGCGTGGTCCTTTGACCTCTCTCGAGCGTCAGCGTCTGGAGGCTTTCGCAAACCTCGCCGCACTGGCCTTCGAGCGGGCTTACTTAGCCGAGCAGGCTCATCAAGCCCGTTTGCTGGAGGAACGAGATCGCCTGCAATCCGCCCTCCTGAGCTCCATCTCTCACAATCTGCGGACGCCTCTGGTGACCATCCTGGGTGCCCTGACCGCATTGCAGGAATCTGATGAGGGGATGGCTCCTGAGACCCGGCGGGCTTTGTTGCGCACCGCCCGGGAGGAGGCCGAACGCATGAACCGGCTGGTGAGCAACCTCCTGGCCGTCACGCGGATCGAGGCCGGAGGGCTGCGCGTTCGGAAGGAGCCATGCGAGGTTCAGGATCTTCTCAACGCCGCCCTGGAGCGCTTGAAGAGCCGCCTGCAAGATCGGCCCATCGACGTCCGTCTCCCACCGGATCTGCCGCTGATCCCCATGGATTTGACCCTGATGGAGGAGGCCCTCGCGAATATCCTGGACAACGCCGTCAAGTATTCCCCACCCGGATCCCCGATCGAGATCGAGGCCCGTCTGGTGGGAGATCGCCTGGAGATCGATGTGGCCGATCGTGGGGTAGGAATCCCCCCCCATGAGCTGGAGCGCATCTTCGAAAAATTCTATCGAATCCCTCGGGCAGGGGAGAGCGGAGGTCTGGGGTTGGGGCTGACCATCGCCCGATCGATGGTCGAAGCTCACGGCGGCACCATCCGCGCCCTCAACCGGCCGGGGGGCGGAACCGTGTTCCGCATCTCTCTTCCTCTTGATGGAGACGGGCGATCCGGTCATGGAGATGAGCGGGAAGAGGATTCTCATCGTTGATGACGAACGGGCGATTCGCCGGTTCCTGCGCTTGATCCTGGAAGCGCATGGCTACGCTGTGCTGGAGGCTGTGGATGGCCAGGAGGCGCTGCAGCTGACGGCGACCCAGCGCCCCGACCTTCTGTTGCTCGACCTCGGCCTTCCCGATATAGATGGAGTAGAGGTGCTCCGAAGGCTTCGGGAGTGGACCGGCGTGCCTGTCATTGTGCTCTCTGTCCGGGAGCGGGAGGAGGACAAGATCGCCGCCCTGGATGCGGGGGCGGACGATTATCTGACCAAACCCTTTGGGGCAGGGGAGCTGCTGGCCCGTATCCGGGCGGCCCTGCGTCGATCGATATCGCCGCCCTCGGATCCTGTTTTTGAAATCGGTGATCTGCGGGTCGATCTGGCCAGGCGCCTGGTCACCCGACAGGGCCAGCGGATCGAATTGACCCCTACCGAGTTCGCCTTGTTGCGCGTCCTCATCCAGCATGCCGGAAAGGTGCTTACCCATCGCCAGCTGTTACGAGCGGTTTGGGGGCCGGGTTATGAGAACGATGTGCATCTACTCCGAGTGACCATCAGCAACCTGCGTCGCAAGCTCGAACCAGATCCTTCTCGTCCCCGGTATATACAAACCGAGCTCGGAGTGGGTTATCGCATCAAGGATGCGGATCTGCCGTGATCAGCGGATGATGCAGGGGCGCGGGGGCGGACCGCTCTGGCGCGCATCGAGGACGAGGCTGGGATCCGGGATGGGGGTCATATGATCGCAGCGATCGATCCCTTTTCCCGTCCGAGGACCTCGCGGCGCATGGCGCCGGGGTCCGGGAGGATGTAAAAATACATGGTGTCTTTCTTCTCGTCGATCAGATCCCGCAGCTCCGCCTTCACCCGTTCCAGGCGGGCAGGGGTGATCTCCCCCTCGAAGGCGGAGTTCTGCACCCAGTGGAGATGGCGGCGCAGATACTGGCAGACGCGGGCGACGCGTTCGACTTCCACATCGTAAACGATGATCACATACATCGGCTCACCACCACGCCTTGAGGGGCTCGTAGGGCTCCATCCCCAGCAGGTGCCGCACCAGCTTGTAGGCCTCCAGCCGGATGAGGGTCCGATAGCTCACCGGGCGCTTCAGGCGGGGATGCTGGATGGTCTCCCGCATCCGCTCCTCGAATTCCATCACCACCTTCTTCCGCCCCCCTTCGGTGAGATAACAGAAGCCCACTTCCTCCAGGAAATCGTCCTCGCCCAGGGCGCCCCGGTTCATCAGCGCGAACGCCATCCGATCCACCACCAGCGGCTTGAAGAGCTCCGCCAGGTCCAGGGCCAGGGAGAAGCGGCCCGCGGAGGGCTCGTGGAGGAAGCTCACGGCCGGATGGAGGGGGGTGTGATAGAGCTCGGAGAGGACGGCGGCGTAGAGCAGGCCGTTGCCGAAGGAGAGCAGGGCGTTGATGGGATTCTCCGGCGGCCGCCGGCTCCGGCGGAAGCCCTCGAGGGAGAGGATGGTCGGGAAGGCGCCGTAGTAAGCGTCCCGCGCCCGCCCTTCCAGGCCCATAAGCGCCGCCACATCCGGACAGCGCTCGATCTCCCCCATCGCCCTTTCCACCGCCGCGAGGGGTTCTTCCACGGGAAGCCCCTGACGCCGGTAGTAGAGCAGGTTGCGGCGCATATGGAAGAGGGCGCCCTCCACGAAGCCCCGGGCCAGGGCCAGCCGGCGAGCCGGGTCGGCGTAGTGCAGGGCCTGGCCGACCACCACCTGGCCGGCGGCCCGGGTCTCCCGGGGGTAGAAGGAGCCCACATAGAACCCGTAGTAGTTGAACACGTGCAGGCCGATCCCATGGCGGCTCAGGAAGCTCAGGAGCCGGGTGTTGAGGTCCAGCTCCCCCATCGCAAAGAGCGCCTCCACGTCCTCCACCGGGATGGCCTGGCGCAGGGTCTGGCCGTCGGCCTCCCATTCGAGATACAGGGTGTTCTGGCGCCGCCGCAGACGCCCACTGCGGAACAGATAATACGTGCGTCCCATCGGATCACCCTTTTCGATCTGAAAAGGACCTCCCGGTCGGAGCCGCTTCAGCGGCGGCGTTTTCGCGGGCCTGCCCGCGGATGATCTATCCCCAGCACAGGGGCGCGTAGGCGCACCGGCGACAGGCGGGCATCCAGGGGACGGCGGGCGGGGTGGGGAGGGCTTCGATGCGGGCGATCTCGGCGAGCGCCGCCTCCACCTCGGCCACTGCCGCCGCGTCCAGGGTCACCGTCTCCCGTCGGCGCTGGCGGGGGAACCGCAGCTCCCCACGGAGGTGAACCCCTCGCCGGGCCAGGAAGTAGAGATAGTAGCGCAGCTGGAGGCGCGCGGCTTCCACAAAAGTCGGCGCGTGCTTGACCTCGAGGAGGGTCCCCTCGTCCTCCAGGACATCGATGGCGATCCGGTTCTCCAGGATCATGCTCCGGCGGGGCCGGTCGCGATAAGCCCGCTCGTGGGTGAGCCGCCCCAGGGCCACCGCTTCCGCATCGGCCTCCAGGCGGACCTGATGGGCGAAGAGCCAGAGCTTGCGCGGGCAGACCCGCAGGTAGTTCATCTTGAGCCCGCCGACCTTCAGCCGCTCGAAATCATCCTCGCTCAGGCGCATCGCCTGGCGGAGCAGATCCCACAGATCCTCTTCCCGCTCCGGATCCATGCCGCTCCCTTCCCCGCGATCGGCTCTCCAAACGCCCCGGCTTCTTCAAGCATAGATCTCGGGGGCGACACGCGCCTCCGGCTTCCACCCGAATCGGTTCCGGGATGGCCCTGAATCCCTCCCCCGGGGGATCTCCTGAGGATTTTCGGGGGAAAACTGGAGGCGATGAATGGAGATCCGTGGCATGCTCTTCCTGACCTTCCCATAAGCTGGCTGGGTGTGGGAGACGCTCCAGTTCCGAAACCTCGAGCCGCGCGGGCTGGAGGATGAAAGGGACAAAGGGAAAGGGCCAGAAGAGGGCGGCCGGCTATCATCTTATGGGAGCTTTTCAACCCGCCGTCTGCCGGGAGCGATCCCGCTGCCCGGCCAGCCAATTTCCTTCTCCGGGCGGAGAGGGAAGCGGTTTCCCCTTCCCTTTTCCTGGAATCCCTAAAAATCGGGAGGCGTGTGATGAAAAGATGCTGGATGGCCTGTGCGGTGTTGTTCTCGTTGCTGGGCTTCGCATGCCGGCCCCGCCTCGCTCCAGGGGCCGCGACAGCCACGCCGGTTTCCCCGGCAGCGATGCCGGCCTTCACGGTGCCGACGCCCACTCCCATCCCGGCTATACCCGGCCTGGGGCATCCGGTGCCGACCGATGGGGAGCCCATCTCCCTGAATAACCTCCCCCGCCTGCAGCCGATCTGGCGGGCCCAGTGGCCGATGTGGCACAGGCTGTGGCCGACCTCCGAGGCCCTGATCGGCGTGGGGGTGGAAGTCATGGTCATATCCCCGTCCGACCTGGAGATCCGGCAGTCCTTTCCGCTCCCCGCGGGCACGGAGTTTCCGACCGCCCTGGCGGTCAGTGGAGACCATCGGACGGCTGCGGTGGGAACCAGCGGGGGGGATCTGTGGCGGGTGGATCTGAGCCGCGGCGAGATCCACGGCGAGGCGAGGATATCGGAGTCCATTGAGGCGCTGGCGTTCCTGGACCCTCAGGGGCAACGCGTGGCGGTGCTGGCCGATGGGTTGCGGATCTGGGGGTCGGATGGTTCGCTGTCGTCGCCGGTTGGGATGCTTCCCCAGAAAGACTATGAGGGGCAGTTCAGCCCGGACGGCCGCTGGGCGCTGGCGGTGGACAAGCAGGGCGCCGGCGGCCTGTATGAAGTTCCGTCGGGGACCCGGATCTTGAGCTTCACGGTCCCCTTCACCAGCCCGAAGTCGGTCGCCCTGCATCCGGAGGCGCAATATGCGGCTGTAGCCGGGAGGGATGCCGTGGTCGTTCTCCGCCTCGATCCCTCCGGGGGGCGTGCGGAGATCCTCCGGCAGCTCAGCCGGTCAGGCGTTCGGGAGGTGGATGGCGGCGCATCGTTGCTGGCCGTTCTGTCCGAAGAAGGCGGAGGGACGCGCCTCCAGATCCTGCGCTGGGAGAGCGGGGAATCGGTGGTGAACACCCTGCTGGACCGGCCGTTCTTCCACGTGCGCCTTGACGAAGCGGGCGGCCGGGTTTACCTCGCCATCTTCAATCGCCTGGAGGCCCGCTCGCTATCGGACGGCCAGCTCCTCCAGCGGCGCGAGCACCCCAGGACGGATTTCGGGATCCCCCTATGGGAGCAGCGCGCCGTGGTTCTGAGCTCAAAGCATGTGGGGCCTTTGGATCCGGAGGTGGCGCTGCTGGATCTCGCCACCGGACGCCTCCGATGGCAGCGGACGCTGAAATCCCCTGTTCGATCCGCCTGGGCGGATCCCCAGGGGCGATGGGTGGCTGCAGCGCTGAAGGATGGCGGGGCTGAGTTCCTGAAGCTGGAGGACGGGGAATCCATAGGGCGGCTGGAGCTGCGGGATATCAAGTGGCTGGGCCCGGATGGGCAGGGTCGGGGCCTGATCGGCCTGCGGGAGAACACGGTGATGCTCTGGCCGGTTGAGGGGAAGGCCCCGGTCTGGCAGCGCGCCCTTCCGGTTCCCCGGGATCTGCGGCTGATCGGCGCTGTCTCCCCCCAGTGGATCGCCGTCGCGCCGCGTTACGGACAGGACACCCGCTTCGGCGAGTATAACCGGATCTGGGTGATGGATCACGAGGGCAACATCCGGAACACCCTGAGCGATCGTCAGAACTTTGGGAATATCTATCGTCTTGAATGGTCCTCGGACCATCTAATCGTGCATATGTTTTCGGGATCCTCCGGCTACGCGTTCATCTTCTCGATCCCGGACGGGCGGCAAGTAGCCAATCCGCGCATTCGGTCACCCGATGACAGCACATCGATTTACTGGTGGCCTGATCGCCGGATGGGGGTGGTGAACAATCTCCTCGATGAGCTTATGGTTTTCTGGATGGAGGGCCCTAGTGTTACGATGCGCTCTCTGCATAGCGAGGAAGATCTTTGGGTGCACGACGTTCAGCGGGTCGGGAATGGATCACTGCTGCTGGCAGGGGCGCAATCCATCCGTGTTGTTCAGCGAGATGAGTGGTCGTTGCGATGGCGGCTCAAAACGGGAGGGCAGTTGCAGGCTTTCGATCTGGATAGGATGCAGAAAGTATGGGAGCGTCCGGTTCCCCTCTCGCTGTTCTGGATGGCGTTGTCCCCCGATGATCGATGGGTGATGATGGGCGGCTGGGAGGGGATTGTGGAGATCTGGGGCGTGCGGTGAGGGTCGGGTTCGGTGGGGCGGCTGGAGAAGGCCGCCCCACCGGTTTCTCTCACAGTCTGGGCTCGGCAGAGGATGGATGGAGTGGGCGTCTTCCCCTTCATCCACGATGGTGACTGCACCTTAATCCATGCTGTGTTCCTGGGTGTGACCCCTGTTGATCAATCGGGAGCCTTGCCGAATTCTTACTGAAATCCGGGCGGAATCATAATGGGTTCGAAAAGTTCGCGAAGGATATCCAGGCGACCGATGCGGCCCAATGAGACGTGTGCTATTCGTAACGGTCGGTTCTTTCACTCTGGACTTCCTCCCTCAATTCCTCCAGAGAGTAGGCGACCGCCGGAATGCCATAGCGCCCCAGCAACTCCATAAAGGTCTGCTTCGAGTGGCCAGCGATTTTGGCCGCCTGTCCCAGGGTCGCTTTGCCGACTTCATACAGCTTTATGGCGAGCAGCAGTCGGGCTTCCTCCTCAGACACCTCAAGGGGCAGCTCAACCTGCAGAACAGTCATCTTCAATCACCTCCCAGCAGTTCAAAGGCTTTCGGCACAACAGTAGCCGCTTTTTCCAGAACCTGCTGCGGGGTGCTGACGCTTCCAACGCAATCTTTGAAAGATTCCTCCTCTTTGAATACTCTCAATACCTGCACCGTCTCCTCGTAAGCTCAAATCCTTGATCACACGGACGCTGATTTAAGAAGTTCCCGAAGCTCTTCTGGGATCGCCCGTGCATCGTTCGCGATGGCATCGGCCCTCCGGGCATCTTCGCTCATGCCACAGTGGGCGAGGTCGTTGCGCAACTGCCCCAGCTTGTTCCGGAGATGGGCCAGGCGGTCTCTCTGGGGGAGCCCGTCAAACCAACCCGGGACTTCTGCGGTTTCTCCCCGAAGGCCGGCCGCGGCAGCGCCGAGCGCGCGTTCGACGTCTTCCCGATCGACACGGCGAAGCCAGTTGCCGCCTCCCCGACAGAGGAGCACGAACGGGATCACCCACTCCCGGGCGAGCGTGACGGCTTGCACGACAAGCCCTTTCCGGAGGTAATACTCCACGAGCCCGACCTGCCGTTCCAGGTTTTCCCGGCTAAGCGCGTCGGGTTCGGCAAAGGCAAGGGGTTCAAGCTCACGCCGGATCTGCTCGGCCAGGAGAGCAAAGGGGAGGGCCCACCGCTGGAACTCATCCTGAGCTTCCTCCAGAAGCGACAAGAGTTCATGGGCCGTGCGCATGACCTCCCGAGGACGGCTCAGGTGCAGGGCTTGCGAGAAGTCCTGGAGTTTCCGCCCCAGCGTTTTGAGTCTGGCTGGCGTGCCCGTGCGCGTGCGCCACAGGGTCTGGTGGGCCGCGATCATTTTGTCAGCGATGAGCCCGGCGTCTCCGCGCTTGAGCAAGGCTTCGGCGCCGCCGGTCCAGTCCATGAGCTCGAGGAGCGGCGTGAGGTCGAAGATGGGCGCGCGATCTTGCGGCTGGGGCGGCGTGCGGAGAGGCTCTCGTGCTTCAAAGGCGCCGTAGACGATGCGCTCGACGTTGACGTTTTTCGTCCGCCGCAGATAGCTGGCTACAGCGAAGACGATCATGGGAATGGACCGGAAGGCATGGGTGATATCCAGGATCACCGTCTCCCCTTCCCTGACGGCACCCGATACCCGGTTGAAGATCTCCCAGAGCTCTGCTTCCGAGCGCCCTTCGGGAATTTCCTCAAACCGTATGAGGCCCTCGAGGCGCTGTTTCAACGTTTCCGTGTAAGCAGGTTCTGCCTCGGAAGGTCGATAGTCCCTTGCCGTCTTGGTGACAAAGACAATGACCTCCTTGGGGCTAAAGATCCGGGCCAGGGCTTCCGGAAAGAGCGAGGTGGTGTGAGACAATCCTTCCCACACATAAGTAACAGTTTGATATCGAATGGCGCCGAGAAAGCTGAGGGCTTTCATCGCGTTTTCCTCCTCAGACGGAGTGCTCGGCAGGGGGCGTTCGGACGCAATGGTTGCATCCTCTGCCCAGATGCTGGTTTTTCGACCCGTTCACTCCACGATCACACCAGATGTTCCGGCCTCGATATCCTCCTCAAATCCGATCTCCTCGCTATATGGTCGGCGGCAGATCAGCCAGGCGCGGCGGGAGGGGGGACGTTCCGCCAGATAGAACCAGCCCAGCCCCTGGCGCTGGCTGTGAGCCAGCCACCAGAGGGGAACCGGGGTGAGGAACTCCAGCGGCGAATCCCCAGGCTCCAGCTGGGTCCACAGATCGTGGGGGATCACATCGATCGTCGGCTGCTCGATGCGCCGGGGCTGGTAGCGTCGCCCGTGCTCTTCATCGAACCGGATCTCCGCCGGATCCGGCCCGAAGAGGGTGCACTCCGTGAATAGCTCCGGCAGCCGGGCCATCCCACCCTCCAGATCGGCATACACACGATTCGCCCATTGATGAAGATCGGCGTAGGAGACCGGCCCCTCGTCCAGAAGCTCCCAGCTACGGGATAGCCGTCCTTCGTCGTAGGGCCGCGGATCGTCGACCGGGAAAACGATGAAAAGGCCATGGGGAAGATCGCCTCCCCGGTTCACTCGCCCGCCCCGCTGGGCCAGGGCGTCGAGCGGCGCGATCTCCGAGAGGATCCGGTCGGCGCTGATGTCCAGGCTGACCTCAATGACCTGAGTGGCCACCAGGACAAAGGGTTCGCGCGCCGCCTTCGGACGCTTCAGGCGCTCGATCGCGCGGCGCTCCTTCGCCCGGCGGTGGGCGTAGGCGAACCGGCTGTGGAGGCAGAGGCAATCCTCCGGGGGCAGGAAAGCGCGAAGTTGCCGGTAAAGGGCCTGCGCTTTGCGCACCGTGTTCACGATGAGGAACTGAACCGCCCCGTTGCGATACCCGTCCAGCACCTCCTCGATCACTTCTTCGTTCGCAATCAGGCAAGCGTTCTCGTTCCGGATCAGCGGTTGCGCTCGCTTCAGGACCCGGAAGGGGTGGCGGATCATTCCCGCTGTGTCTTCGATCAGGGGGTAATCTTCCAGGCGTCCAGCCCGGATCAGAGGATCCGGGAGGGTGGCGCTCATCACCAGATGGGGGATCCCCATCGCCCGCAACAGGGCCATGGCCTCCCGCAGCTCGGCCTGCATCTGGTCGTCGTAGGCGTGCACCTCGTCGAACACCACGGCGGCCCCCTGGAGCATCCCCAGAGCGAAATCGGCCTGAGGGAAGCCGTGCACGAACGAATACAGCAGGTGATCCGCCGTAGTGACCACCAGAGGATAGGCCAGGACCTCGCTCCAGAAATTCGCCTCGCGGGCCCATTCCAGCTCGAGGGCGGGATCCGGATCGATGGAGGGCAACTCTACCTGGTCCCGCTGCAATCGGGCCCGGATCCGTTCGCGATGTTCCAGGCTGGAGCGCCCGTGGTAAAGGCCGACCCGTTCCTCCCCGAACACCCGGGCCAGTCGCTCCCGCATCGCGTTAGAGGTCACCTGTGTGGGCAACGTCCAGATCAGACGGTCCAGGCCGTCGAGCTCCCGACGCCGCAGGAACCAGAGGAGGGCCGCCTCGGTTTTCCCCCGCCCACATGGCGCCCGCACCATTCCCCACCGGAACGAGGCTTCCCACAGCTCCTTCTGATAATCGAACCAGTCCTTTCCAGGCGGTAGGGCTTCTCGCAGCCGCTCTCCGGCATCCGACGGCCAATCGGGAAGAAAAGATTCGAGTTCCGCCTCCGGGAGGGGGAAGGGGAGCAGCGGGCCGTTCTCCCCCGGGCGGGCCCGCTCAGCGAAGACGCGGCTGGCCGCTTTATCTGCCGCCTTCAGATAGGCGAGGAGCGCCACGTAACAGGCGCGGAAGCGCGCCTGCTCTTCCATTGACATCCCGGCGACTTGCTGAGTTATCCTCTCTCGTATCCTCAGCAACGCTTTCGACAGCTCGCCCAGCGTGCGCCGCGAGAGCTCATCCAGCGGCAGGTCCGGGAACGCAGCGGTCCATCCCCAGATCAGAGCAGTCTCCTCGTAGAGCCGACGCAGGATCTCCTGGAGCGCGGGGAGGAAGCTGAGCCGTTTGTGGGGATCCGGGAGGTTCTGGTAGAGATCCCGATGTAGCTCCGTGTGGTGGGCAGCGACCGCGAGCACCTCAAGGATGGGGGCTTCTTTCAGCAGCTTGGGGAAAGAGGCCTTCCGCCAGGCCATGTCCATCAGCGGCAAAGCCGCCAGGGCGTGGGGGAAATTCCAGGAGGTTCGATCGGCCTCCAGCGCTTCCTGGAAGGGGGCGGTGCCTTTCCCCGCATCGTGAAAGAGGACGACCAGCCCGATGATCTGGCGGACATGATCCGCGTCAAATCCATGGCGGCGGCAGAACCCGAGGAAGCCGGACCGTCGGGTGAGGGCTTCCGCGACGGCCAGGCTGTCCCGGATGTGTCCGTAGAGGGTCTGCCATCGCTCGCCGTCACGCTTCCCCCACAACACCATGGTGCGTTTCCCTGGGCGTTTCCCCTCGGCCGGTGATCGCTGCGGCGCGCCGGAAGGCGACGGCGCCGCCTCGCGAGGTTCAGGCAGGGAGCAGGATCACGCCCTCGGATTCGAAAAACGCCAGAGGCCGAGGTTCGGGGAGTGCGAAAGGGAAGCGGCGCGGCAACGCGAGCAGGGGCGGCGGCGCCAGATCTCGCCCGGTCCGGAAGGCCAGGGGCAGCCGGATCAGCTCGCATCCTTCGTAAATGCCGGGCAGCAACCCCCAGACCTCTCGACCCTCGGCTTGCTTCACCTCGCCTATCCAGCGAAGGTTCACGATCACCATGTCGTCGGATCCACCCAGATACAGTGGACGGGCCGGGCGTCGCAGGGCCTCCCCGAGCTCCTGGACGATCGTCTGGGACCCCGAAGCCAGATAAACCCGATAGGCAGGCCGGACGAGGAAGGATTTGCGCACCGGGGAGGAGGGGAAATCCACCGGGCGTTTCCCCTCCTCTTTTCGGCCTTCCCCAACCAGCTTGAGGAGCTTCGCCAGCTCCCGCTGGGGCCGCCCGGGGGGCTCCAGGGGCCGGAGGTTGAATCGCAACGCTTCCTGCAGGCGTTGCCGTTCCGTTTCGTAGTGGGCGTAGTGAACCCCCAGGGCGTTGAGCAGCATGCCGAGGATCGTGGTGAAGGGCGGCACCGGGTAGGTAAGGACCACACTGGTCGCCGCCACCTGACGGAAGCAGGCGAAATACGGGCTCTCCAGGTCTACCGTCAGCCCATATTTCGTCATGCGCTCACACCCCCAGAGCGGCCTTCGCGCGAGCGATCGCCTCCCGCGGCGTGACGACCTCGATCCCGTGCCGGCCCAGGGTCTCCCGGACCGCCTCCCCGTTTGCGATCACGCCTTCCAGCATCCCGGCGAAAACCGCCGGCCGTTCATCTGCCCTTGCCACATCCTCTTGAAGCTCCCGAAGCACCTGATCGAGCCGTGCCGTATCAAGGATAGCGGCGCCATCCCATCGGATCTCCAGAGCCTTCTGGAGGCGATGGGAATAGTTGGCCTGGAGCGCAACAAGCAGGAGATCAGGGGTGAAGTCTGTGAGCAGCCGGGCCTGTTTGGAGTAATCACTGAAATCCTGCACGGCATCCAGCAGCAGCCGGATGCGTCGCCGGCGCTCCGCCTCATCAACGTAATCCTTCAGGGTCACCCCCCTCACCGTCTGGGCTTTCTTCCCGCGGCCCTTCTCGATCTCCACCAGCTCCTCCTCGCGACCCACCCGGCGCAGATCCACCGCCAGGCCCACCTTGTAAAGATTAACGGCCATCTCCACGTTCACGATATCCCCGCGGATGGCCCCCGCCTCCTCCTGGACCGCGCCGCGATGGCGGCGGGTGAGGAAGTCCACAGTCATGGTCTCCTCCAGGGGAATCAGGCCCATGGCCGGGGAGACCTTGACGGGCGAGACCCGGACGACGGCACCCACTTCAGGCAAGGTGGTCATGAAGCCGAAGAGGTCACAGAGCACACACTCGGCAATACGCCCGCATGTTTCCCCTTGCTCATCGGCCACACATGCCTCCTCCGGGCGCACCTCCCGGCGGATGGCCTCTTTCAGGTAGAAGCGCATGGCCTGGCCGCTGACGTAAGGATACTCGCGTCCGGCCCAGCGGTATTTCTTCAGATCCACCAGATTGCTGCCGCCCTCGCCCGCGTTCAGGTTGGTCAACCCGGTGCGGGAAAGCCATACCATGGAGATCGCTTTCACCTCCATTGCCTTCCTCCTCTCTGGTTGAGGTTTGCATCACCGCTTACGGGTTGCCATAGGGCTCTGGGGGGATGGGAACGACAGGGCCCGGCGCCCCATGCCCCCAGGCGTCTTGGTCCTCATCGGGCGGTCGCCTCAGCGGTCTGGCCCCGGACCACCCCGGCGTATTCCAGCCCGGCGTAGATGAAGAGCGTGTGCTTCATATCGGCGAACCGGCGGGCGTCATCTCCCGTGGCGTGGATCAGGGCGGTGAGCCGGTCGAGGGCTTCCAGGGAGAGGTACTGATCCCGCATCTCCTGAGCCTCCATTCCCACCAGGCGGTGCACCACATCGCTCAACACCCCCAGCAGGTCGGAGGGGGTGCGGGCTCGTTCCATCTCGTAGAGGATCGTAGCCCGGCGTTGAGTGCCCGCGATCCGGCCGATCGTCCGCCCCGCTCGTCGCACCAGCTCCAGCTCCTGCTCGTTCATAGCCTTTCGCTCCTCCAGCCAGATTTGGATCCATCGGTGAAGGCCTTGAGCGGCTTCGCCGTAGAATCCCAGCGTCTGTCGACGTCGAACACCGAAGCCTGCGGCGAATCGCCCGTAATCGTTCTGCAGGAAGGCCGCCGCGCGCTCCTCCCGCCATGCGGCGGTTTCCTCATTGAGGGGTTGCCCTTCCAGTGTCAACCACATCCCGGTGAGGACTCCCTGATAGGGGAGGACGTCCGCCTCGATCATAGAGCGCATGACGCGCAGGATCGTATCCTCCATGAACCAGTCGGTCGCCGTGATGTCCTTCATCCGGCCCTGAGGGATGCGGAGGAGGATCCAGCCATCCGGGATCGCCCGGCGCAGGGCGATCGGATCAAAGAGGCTTTCCCCGCTGCTCTCCTGGATCTCCGCCAGCACGCGGCTCAGAGCCGCCTCATAGAAAGCCAGAAGCATGGTGAACGCCTGCGGGGGCCACTCCTCCCGATCTCGGTTGCCCCAGTGGACCACCACCTGGACGTTGCTGCGGCGGTAGGTGGGGTTCAGGGCGTGACGATAGCGCTGCTTCTGTTGGTGCAGACGGCGCAGGTCAGGGGGCTGGGGCCACGGGAGGGCCAGGAGCGCCGTCCGCTGGGGACCGTCGATGTCGCACCGGTAGAGCAGGGCCGTGTCGGACCAGGCCAGCATGCCCAGGAAGGCGCAGACGGTGCAGATCGGCCCGTATTCGTTCAGGCCGCGGAACCCGGCCTCTTCCCACACCGCCTGCCCGCCGAGGGCTTTCGTCTTAGTCACGAAAGGATAGAGGGAGAGCGTGCGCTTCTCCGTAGCCGGCGCGCCGCAGAACGGGCAGGTGAAGCGGGATCGGCGATGGGAAGGTTGCGAGATCGCCATCAGGAGCTCCTGAACGAACGCCTCAATCGCCTCCTTCCCCCGATAAAGCTCGGGGTGCTGCGTCGGAGGCTGCTGATTGAAGCCGACGAACGGTTTCAACTCCTTGCGTCCGGGTTCCGGGATGTAATAAGCGTTTTCGACCTGGAGCGCGATTTGATGGCCCAGGAGACGGGCGAAACGCTGGGGCTGCTGGATCTCCAGGCGCAGCCCGTCGGGCTCCAGGCGGACGCTCAGGACCGCCGGGTGCTGGCGGGCGATCGCCTCAGCCATCCCGGCCAGGACCTCCAGGCCGTTATCCAGCCATGGGTCATGGCGGATAAACAGGCTCCAGGTGATCGGCGCCGACATACTGTCTCCTTAATACAAGCAGGGTCCTCCCACCCTTTCGGGCCGTGAACCATGGCCTCTGCAGTTTCCATCTTAATGGGATGGATCCCTCCTGGCATCCGGAAACCCCATGATGCTCATCGGGGAAAGACCGGAGGAGCGAATGGTTCCTTAGAAGGGGATCACCTCCCGCTCGATCCAGGGCTCCCTCTCGCACAGCTGTTCGATGGTCCGTCCTTCGGCGCGCGCTTCCTCCAGGGTTTGCAGGTAAGGCTGGATCAGCTCCCACTGGGGTCCGATGGCGTAGCCCTGCGCCGTCTCCTGGATGAACCGTCCCTTCCAGAGCGGCGTGAGATGCTCCCGTCGCAGGGTTTCCGGCGCGTCCAGGCCCCGGCTCAGATCCCAGTATTCGTTGCGAAGGCGGGCATAAAGGTCTTCCAGGGGAAGGGGGCCGTGTGCCGTCAGAACCTCGAGGATGGCCCGGCGCAGCCGCCCCAGGCCCAGCGGCATGATGGGCAGCTCCACCCAGTAGCCGTCCTCGGCGGTGAAACGGACGCACTTCTCCGCCTGCTCGTCGGCCGCCTGGACATAATAGAGGCGGGCGACGTCCCCGGAGAGGACCGCGGTGAGCTCCAGGGCGAAGTTCATCACGTTGTTGCCGCCGGTCAGGTTGATCCACATCTCCTTCCCCTGGCCGCCGACCCCGGCCAGGGCGGCCACCACCCGGGCCACGCGCGCATAGGTCGTGCGGATATCCCGGCGGTCCACCTCGCACCAGAACACCGTTCCCTCCGTGCGTCCGCCGGCGATGGCCGGCCATTCCCGGCGCAGAAGGTCCCGCAGCACCGCTTTCATGGGACCGCCCCGCTGGAGCGGGGCCGTGGAGACGCGGCCGGGCGGGTTGTCCACGTAGTCGAAGGAGGGAAGGGTGCCGTCCAGGATCTCGCGGGTGGTGAAGAGGACCAGGGCCTGGATATCGCCGGCTCGTTCGTCGGCCGCCGGGTGGCGGGCCTCCCCGGAGCGGGCGAAGAACCCCTGATCCTCGGGGCCCCACCGCCGATACCGGTGGGCCAGGTAAGTGATGGGCCCGATCACCGTGCCCGGGGAACGCCCCAGGCCCATCAGGTGGTAGATCCCCATCGCCTATCCCTCCCGGCGACGGATGTAGCGTTCCACATACCGGCGGGCGGCCTCCAGCTGGCCCGGGGTGGTGGCGGTGGTGATGAGCCGGAGGCGGAACAGGATGTCCGTGCCCAATCGAACCCCTACAATCAGCGCATTCGGCGGCTGAGTCCGGACGCCCGGCTCCCCCTTGCGCCACTCTTCTCCTAATCAGCGCACTTCCTTGTCGATCCAGCGCTCGATTTCTTGGCGGGCACGCTCCAATTGACCGGAAGTTTGTGCAGTGGTAACGAGCCGAAAGACGATCCCGCGGACCCTTCGCCCTGGCAAGCGGACAAAGAGCGTGTTCGGCGGTTTTGCCCAGACTTTGGGCTCCCCCTCTTCCCAGCCGATGTCCTCGATGCGTTCTACGAACAGAAAACGGTTGGCTAAACGGTTTGCCCACTTCTCAGTTTCCTCAGCTTCCTTAGGCTCCTTGCGTGCTAGGCTCTTCTCGCATTCGCCAGCCCGGGGTTCGGGCAGGGCCTCGACGCTCTCCAGGACCTCCAAGACCATCCGCCCCAGATCGGTCGGTCCACTAGCCGCAAGCAGCCCGTTCTGCTCAAGAAGCCCTCGCACCTTAGAACGAATCGAGCCGTCTTTGAGACCCGCGATGATATCCCCTAACAGCGGGAAAAGCCCGATGAAGGGCAAATTCACCAGCTTGATCTGCTCAACGGGCGGATGAAGCGCTCGGTTTCGCTCTTCCGGGCTTTTGTTCCGGAGCTTCAAGATATGCCCTTCTTCCTCCAGCACGGGGTCTTCCACCAGCACATGGAAGAGGCGCTGGGCGCCGTAGAACTGCACCGCAAGCGTCAGCAGTGCCGACATGGCCTTGCGTCCGCCAGCGATGCTAGCGTAGACTTCCCAGCCCTTCTTGCGGTAGTCCCTTAGGGCGGCGCACGCCTGCTTCATGAACTCCAGGGCGGCTGTATCGGAGTCCACATCGTAGAAGGTTTCCAGAACGCGGGCGTCCAGAAGTGCTACTTCGCGACTGTAGTAATCCGGGAGATGCTCGCTTAACAGGCTGAGCGCACTCTGAGCATACGTATCCTTGGTCGTAAGAACGACAACATAGTCTATCATCACGCCGTCTGCCCGGAGGCGGTCAAGGGCTTCCGTGACGACCGCTGGGGCTTCTCCCAGCGTGGCGAGGAGGACTTTCTTCATGCTGACCTCCTAAGTTCAGCCATTCCAGCCAGCGGCTTACATACCCAAAGATCTCCATCAGATCTGTCGCTGAGAGCCGTTGGAGTTCTGTCCGACGCGAACCCAAGATGTAATGGATAACCTGCGCAGCTTGCTTCGGGTCCGAGCGCAATGCGGGCGAACGACCTTGATATTCCGCCAGCTGAAGTGCCGTATTTAAACTCTGCACGCGCGCAAAGTAATTTGCCCAACGCTGCCACTCGTTTCGAGGAAACTTGAGATCGTCCTCCCTGAGCGGTTTACGCCGACGCTCAGCATCTTTTCTCTTAAAATCTTCCCATTGGGACTTCAGTTTGCGGGCCAGTTGGTTAGCGAACTCAACCTTCTCATCCGTCGTCATTAGTACACCTCCCGGGGACACCCTTCGTCCTTAGGCTGGAAGCCCGACTTCAGGGCGTTCCACGAGGTTTCATGAAGCAACCCACTATCACGGCATCCCTGCAGATACTGGTAAAGACGCGGGAGCATGTCCTTGCCCTGCACTTCCTGTGGAGCCAGCAAGCCCTTCACGCCCTGGCTCCAGAGCCGCAGCCGCACCGGGCGGAATTCCACCGAGCCGAAGCACCGGGGCTTGGCGCCGCCCAGCTTGGGAGCAAACGCCATAATCACTCGTCCATTCTCTACCTGCCACCCCAGCGCATGGAGTAGAAGCCCCAGCTCGGCTTCGCTCACGTTCTCAAACAGGAGAGCACCGCGAAACTTCGCTTGTCTCTGCACAGCTTCTACGAAGCGAAAGCCCTGCTGAGGAGCAGGGTTCTCCAACGGTTGGAAGCTCTTGCGCTCATAGAAGCGGCGCCTGGAAGGGTCAGGGCGCTTGGGCTCCCAGAGTTCGCCAATTTTGACGACCTCGGGTTTTATCTCCCCTTGGGGCAGAAAGTCTGTGAAATGCACGCGCCCCCGGTAGCTGGTGGTACCAAAAAGGCGGCAGGCGGGACAGAGCCTGTTTTCATGCGCTGTCTTCTTTGGGTCCCACCTGCACGGTTGGTGAGCACTGGACGCTATCCTCTCTCGGGGGCGCCGCATCTGCGAGACACAGGAGTTGGAAATCGCCTCTACGATCGCCCGGATGGCGCCTTTGAGGCTGGTGCCCGGCACGCAGAGCTGACCGTTCCGGCGGTAGAAGGTGTACCATACATCGGGACGCCGATTCCCGTGGCTTGGGTCGAATTCGTATGCCCCGGAGCCCACGAAGAGATACTCCGAGACCACTGTAAAGGCGAGCTCCAGGCGACCAGTCAGCCCGTCAAACTTCTCGTGCGTGGCCACCGGCCGGCGGTCTGGTTCCTCCTGGGGGATCTCTACCAACACGAAGGGCTTTGGCTCAGCGTTCGGATTTCTGGGCATCGGTCTTCACCTCCCGTGGGCTCACAAAGGTTGCGAGCTTGTCCCGATAGAACACCCGGCACACAAGCTGGACTTCCGGCGCGTTTGCCACCGGGTACCGCTCAAACTGCGGGGCAAAACGCTTGTCCTCCAGGTTGAGCAGCCGGGTCTCACACTCCGAGATCTCCCAGTCGCCATCGATGGACTTGAGGGCATCGGGCAGGTCGTTGCGCTCGCCGTCGCTCAGGACCCAAACTCGATAGCGCCCCTCGGTCACCCTTTCCCACCTGATTTCTAAACCACTGTTGAAGGCGCACCCGGCATCCCGCAGCTCCAAGCTGCTTGGGAAATCCAGCCTTGCAAGCTCCCAGCTCAGGAGCACCCGTCCGGGGGTGCTTTCGATGAGCTGCCGAAGCTCTTCCGCGCCGAGCACGCCCGAATACACCCAGCCCCGCTTCATGCCGCCTCCAAGGTCTGTGCGATGGATGCGATCGCCTTCTCCGCGATCTCGTTCCAGGCTTCCTGGCTATAGGTGCGCCGGATGAAGACCGCAAGATCTGTCTCGGTACCCTCGGGGAGCTCCTCCAGTCGATCATCCGCCCGAAGCCCGTAGTCCCCGCGCTCCCCATCTTCCACAAAAGCCCCAACACCCCAGATGGCGTTTCGGGGGAGCCCCGGCTTTTTCGCCATCTCGACAACGGCTTGTTCTACGGTCATCGAGACCTCACCGAAGCCGCGGTTTTTGCCGAAGCCCAGCTTGACGAGCCCAGCGTTGATCGCCTGAAGGGTCAGCGCCAGAAGCCCCACCTGCCAGACTTCAAAGTTCTCCAGCACAAGCGCGGTGCGGAAGCGCCCCTCTACCAGCACTTCTGTTTCATATAGCGCACCGGGTACCACCGCGTTGGTCAGCCGTGAAATTGCCACGCCGTAGCGGGTTTCGGTCTTGACTTCGCCGTCAGGGAAGGCATCGGTGAAGGAGAGCCGACCTCGCAGGCGCGTGTTGCCGTAGATTTTACAGGCACGGCAGGACTGCTTATAAACTGTTGCCGGATTCTCTTCGCTTCCCAACCGGCGTCCGCAGTAGTCCGAACTGGAGGGGAAGGGTTCACAGGCGCCCTTGGGATTTACAGTGCGCAGCACCTTCTCCGTAAAGCTCCGAAACGTCCCTTTGAGCGAAGAACCGGGGATGAAGACCGTCTCGCCCCGGGGTGTCATCGTGCGCACGAACTGCATATCAGGGAGAGAAGGGTTCGGCGAAGCCAGCCCCGATTTGATGAGCAACGGAGCGCGGGGCTCGATCACAAGTTCTAACTTCAGGGCGTTCCAGCGGCGCTTATGCATGGCTTCCTCCTTGCTGCAGGGCTGTTGCGAGTCTCTGCAAAAGCTCCGAATTCGAAATTTCGGCAGGCTGTCCCGTGCCCGTGAGGTAGTCCAAGAAGTTTTCCATGCCAACCTTCTGGATTTTAAGGTTGACGATTTCCCCCCAGCCAGGACCGCGGGTGGTCTTGCCGCCCACAGGCAATTCGCCCTTTCGCATCGCTTCCAGCGCCAAGAGCAACAGCCCTACCTCCCATTCGTCGGCGTTTTCTACCACGATGGTAATGCCGAACTCCGCTCCCGCAGGCACAGTCTCGAAGTCGTATTTGATGCGGCTTTTCGCTGAGCCCAGATCGCGGTCAATCCCCACACCGTCTCGGAGTTCGGTGAGCCGGAGCAGGTTGTCCCGATTCGAGAGCATGGCATCCTGAAACGATATCCGCGACGCCAGCCAGGGGGAGCCGAAGAGCCGGCAGGCGGTGCAGGAGCACTGCCAAATCTCCTGCGTGAGCTTTTCGTCGTCAAGCCGGTTATTCTGCGTTGCGCGTCTGACCATACAGTTCTTACACCGGCCGCAATCGCGACAGCAATTCCCCTTACAGTTTTCACAATGCTCACCGCATTTTGCGATGACGCAGCGCTCCCGCTCATCCAGTGGGTCACATGCCCAGAGTCGTTCACCCTGACGGGTCTGCTTGAGCTCGTCCATCGTGCGCAGGAGCCGCTCTGTGTAAGCACGCACCACACCCTTGAGCGAAGAGCCCGGGATGAAGGGAATGCCCTCCGGGGTCTTAATGACAGGAAGATCAGATCCCGTAGGCATGAGCGAGGCGCGGGCACCTACGGAAAGGGCGGTCTTCATCCGCAGGGTCGCGGTAATCAACCAGCGGTTCTCAAAGTGCCAAAAGGAGTGAAGGGTCATGATCGCTCCTCCCTTGCCTTCTTCTCAGCCACAAACTTTCGCACCAGAAAGCCCAGGTACAGGCGGATGAGCTCCATCCGCACCCAGCGAAGCGCTCCGGGATTGTTCCGCGTGACCTCCTCGGCTTTCTGTCCCAGCTTGCGGATATCCTCGAGGATCTGGCGTCCGACATCGGCGGGGATTTTCTTCCGCCCCATCTGATAGGCAATGAAGTTTTCCAATGCCGGTACCGAGTCGGTGGCAGAAGCCAGGTTCTGAAGATTGCGAAGCTGGGATTCTTCCAAATCCGATTCCGCTGCACGTGTTTCAGTTATGCATTTTTCTGCGCGCCGAACGATCTCGTCCAGGTGCTCTTCAATCTGGTGCAAGAGTTTCGCTTCGACAATCATACCGGCATTACCTCCTGATGAAATGGGTGGCACACCAAAATTTCGCCCAGGCCTTCATCGGTGCG